>Ga0209722_1000247_pt1 | contig 64449 bp, 35 predicted proteins | sample BioC12SIPDNA_2_FD_185745 | JGI IMG/M metagenome (GOLD analysis project Ga0209722, IMG submission 185745) | Anaerobic biogas reactor microbial communites from Washington, USA - Biogas_R1_A C12 SIP DNA (SPAdes) (version 2) | ecosystem: Engineered > Bioreactor > Anaerobic > Unclassified | place... | reverse complement strand
CAGAAAACCGATCGTCGCCCCCCCTCACAAAAACAGGCGACAATAGAACAAAAATGCCCGTTTTCACAAATACCGATCTTCCCGCCGCTCGCCGGGATTTTTGGCGGGCCAGCGCCGCCCTGGGTTTGGGGACCGTAACGACCAAAAGCTCTGAAAGGGCGACACAAACCGGAGGCACACGATCATGTCGCAGTCCCTGGTCAAGAACCTGATCCATCTCGTCTACAGCACCAAACACCGGAAGGCTTGGATTCCCGAAGAGGTCCGCGAACGCCTCTGGGCCTATCAGGCCGGCATCTTCAAAGATTGGGAAAGTCCCGCGCTGATCATCGGCGGCGTGGAAGACCACGTGCATGCCTTGTTTTCGCTGTCGAAGAACTACCCGTTGAAAAAGATCGTCGAAGAGGTCAAGAAAGGCAGTTCCAAGTGGATGAAGACCAGTGAGGGGGCAAGCAACGTCGATTTCACCTGGCAGGCCGGGTACGCCGGCTTTTCGGTCAGCCAGTCCAAGGTTCCCGAGGTCACCGAGTAAATCAAGAACCAAGCCGAGCACCATCGCCGCATTTCGTTTCAGGACGAATTGCGAGGGTTGTTCAAACGGCATGGCATCGAATTCGACGAACGATACGTGTGGGATTGAGGCAACGGGGGTCCGCCCGGATGTTGCCCCGAAGAGGCCGAGACAAATCAGACGCGGACGTTGACGACGCATTTCGCCCCGAAGGGGCCGGGACAAATCAGCCCAGGGCAGAGCGCAGCGCCGCCCTGGGTTCGGGGATGGATGAAGGCGCAAGCCCTGAAAGGGCGAAACAAAAGGAGGCACGGAACGTGATGCGGCCAATGGGAACGGACGGTACGTTTGGGGATCGGCACCGTTGTGTCGCCCTTTCAGGGCTTTGGCTGCATGGCGGCACCCGTTCCCAGGGCGGCGCTCTGCGGCTATCGCCGCGACGCTCTGCCCTGGGCTGGTTTGTTGTGGCCTTTCAGGCCGGACGGATGGGACGCGCGGATTTCGCCCCGAAGGGGCCGCGACAAATCAGCCCAGGGCAGAGCGCAGCGCCGCCCTGGGTTCGGGGATGGATGAAGGCGCAAGCCCTGAAAGGGCGAGACAGGAGACGCGCGGAACGTGGTGATGCGATCGAATGGAACAAACGGAACGATTGGGATCGGCACCGTTGTATCGCCCTTTCAGGGCTTCCGGTGCGCGATGGATAGCGCGATCCGCATGAACGACTGCGAGAAAGTGCGGATCGAGGATGTGACGTTCCTGGCCGCGCCGGGCTGTGCGTACTTGGGCCGGTACATGCGGGGCGACAACTACTACCGCTACACGATCAAGCCCGGCCCGCCTCCAGTTGGTGCCACCGAACCGCGACTGCTGTCCACGTGTGCCGACGGCCTGAACATCGCGTTTGCGACCAAGGGGCCGACGATCGAGGGCTGCCGCTTCTCGTTCATGGGCGACGACTCGGTCAATCTGCACGGCGTCACGTTCGTGGTGCTGGAGCGGAAGACGCCCCAGGAACTGATCGTAGGTTGGCCCTATTCGCGCGAGCAACTGGCCACGGTGATACCGACGGGGGCTACCGTGCGCCGGCTACGCTCAGGCAACTACGAGGTGCCGGGGACAGCAAGACTCACGGCGTTTGAGCCGCTGCGAGAGCGGACCCCGGAGCACTTGAAGATCATCCGTAGTGTCTGGCCACGAGATGAGGCAGGGCGGGGAACTGCTTTCCGAATGACGCTGGCCGAGCCGCTGGGGGCCGAGCCGGGGGATTTCCTCGACGTCCCGGACAACAACGCTCCCGGGTTTGCCATCCACGACTGCGTGTTCGAGGATCACCGGGCGCGGGGCCTGCGGATCATGGCTTCCCACGGCGTGATCGAGCGGAACACGTTTCGGCGACTGAAAATGAACGCCATCACGATCGGCGCGGAGTACGAGTTCTGGCGGGAGGCGGGCTGGGTCGAGGACGTGCAGGTCCGCGACAATACGATCGAGGACGTCGGACGCGACGGGGCGAATCAGAGCGGCACTGCCTACGTGCTGGGCGCGATCGGCGTTTTCGGCCGCACTGACCGTGAATCCCGGCTTCCCTTGTGGCCCGGCAACCGAGCCATCACGATCGTAGGCAACACGATCCGCGGATGTCCCCAGGCGGGCATCTTCGTGGCGGCAGCCAAGGACGTGCAGATCCGCAACAATCGGCTGGAGCACTGCTTCTACCGGCCCGGTGAATCGGCCGGAAAGGGGCGAGGGCTCGCCATTTCTGGTCCGATCGACGCCCAGAACGCACAAGACGTTGCCATCAAGAACAATGAGATCATCGGACCCGCCCAGCCGCCAGCCAAGCAGTAGCCGACCCTTCGGTCATCTCCGTCCAGGAGAAGAAGGGCCGGAAGACGTTTTCGCGGGGCATCTGGGCGCCGGCAGCCCGGATCGCGACGATCCGGGCCGAGCTGGGGGCGGAACGCACGACCGATGCCTACGCGAAGCGACGAGCCACGGAGACGGTCAGACGGGAGCGGAAGCATTGCGAGTACGTGGAAGACTTCCGCGGGGCTGTCCTGGCATTCCTGGACTTCGCTCCCTGCCACGCCGGCCTGGCCGAGCAGCTCGCTGATGCCGTCACCCAACATGCCACGCCGGTGGGCAGCGGCACGGTGGCCCGCACGCAGCGAATTCCGATCGAACGGCGGGCGGAATCTGCCGTGATCGCCTGGTTGCGGCACGCGACGACCGCGTACGACAATATGAAAATCCCCCGGATCAAAGGAAAACGCCGGGAGGTCCGCCGGATGCTGGCCGAGCAGTCGCGGCGACTGCTGGAGAAGTACCGCGCCGGGCAGGCGGTGGACCAGACATGCCCGCTCCATCGTGCGTTGTCGAACACGGGTTCTTCCCTGTCGTGAATCAGGACCAGCAACATGCACATCTGGGTGGACGCCGACGCTTGTCCGGGCGAGATCAAGGAACTGCTGTTCCGCGCCGCCAAGCGAACCAAGACCAAGGTGACGCTGGTCGCTAATCAGCCCCTGCGGACTCCGCGTTCCGAGTTCATTGACCGCCTGCTGGTCCCGGCCGGCATGAACGTGGCCGACCGGCGCATCGTGGAGTTGGTCCAACCCGGCGATCTGGTGATCACGGCGGACATCCCGCTGGCGGCTCAGGTGGTCGCCAAGGGCGGGCAGGCCCTCGATCCCCGTGGGGAGCTGTACACGGAGGCCAATGTCGGCGAGCGGCTGGCCGTTCGGAACCTGTTTGACGAGCTGCGCGGGGGAGGCCAGATCACCGGGGGACCGGCGTACTTCACGGCCAAGGACCGGCAGGCGTTCGCCAATCAACTGGATCGCTGGCTGACCGCCGCCAAGGGCTGACTCACGGTTGATTGGACGGGAGGTTCCGGCTGACGAATGCAGCCACCGCCTTGCCGAGCAGGACCCTTGCCTCGGGCTGGAGATGTACACCATCCCCGCCGATCAGGTCCTTCACTGTGAGCGGTGAGCCAGGCACTGATAGAGCGGAGTACAAGTCGTTGACTGGAACTTCCAGTTGCTGCATGACCTTCTTGGCGATCGCGTTGTACTGACGGATGTTCGTGTCGAGCAGTTCGTATTCCCGATCGCGTCTCGTCTGAGCGGCTGGATCATCGAGGATCGGCGTGGTTGTGGCAAACAACACGATGGCCCCGGTCTCCTTGCGGATGCGTTCGACAATCTTACGCAGGTTTGCCTCGTACTGCTCCGGTGGCACCTGGAACCTGCCCGTCGCCTTGAACTTCTTCGTGTCGTGGATTCCGCAGTTGAAATGCACGACGGCCGGCTTCTCGCGGATGACCCATCGGTCCAGGTGCTGGAGCACGTTACTGCTGTCGCCGCCGTTTGCTTCGGGACTTACGACGATCGCCTTGCCGGCGAGCTGTTCCATCACGGTTGAAGCATAGCTGAGCCGGATCGAGTCGCCGACGATTACGACCCGCGGAAGCTGAGGTGTGGCGGTGTTGTCGGCTCCTTGAAGCCTAGGAGCCAAGGCCGTCGCAGCAACAAGAAAAGCGAAGAACAACACCAGTGAAACTGTGGTCGCACGTTGCAGCATGTCTCGATCCTTAATAGAACGGTGAGTGTCGCTGTCCCGAAGAAGGTACTCCGGCATCTTACCACAACGCAGGTACCCTAGCGTCTTCACCTGTACTGCAAGCGAAGCACAACGGAGAAGATCATGTTACGCACTCGAATACTTGTCTCGTTCCTGCTGCTCGTTTTCCCAACTGCCGGTGCGATGGCTCAGTCGGAGCCCCGTACTCGCGTGGCCCGTCCGGGCGAACTGGCGAAGAAGCCGAATGTCGTCCTGTTTCTGGTCGACGACATGGGCTGGCAGGACACCTCGGTGCCGTTTCACACGGAGGTGACGGAGCTGAATCGCCGTTATCGCACACCCCACATGGAGCGTCTCGCCGGCGCAGGCATGAAGTTCACTCAGGCGTATGCGTGCAGCGTTTGCTCGCCGACACGGGTCAGTCTGATGACCGGGCTCAACGCCGCCCGGCATCGAGTGACGAACTGGACGCTGAACAAGAACGCGAGCAACGATCGCGGTCACCCGGCGCTCACCTTTCCGGCGTGGAACGTCAATGGCCTCAGTCCCCAGCCGGGCATCGAACGGACAATCCACGTGCGCGCGTTGCCGACGTTTCTGCGGGAAGCGGGCTACTGTACACTTCAGTGGCTGGTGACGGCAGCCTACACGCAGTAGAATACGGCTCGACGTCCGGCGTGTCTAGCCGCCCGACTGCCAGAATCGCTACGTATGAATTCGAGAGGAGCCGAGTTATGTGGGAACACCCCCAACGTTTTCGTCGCGTCATCGTGATCTTAGCCCTCACCTTGTCCGTCGCCACCGACGTCGCGTGGAGCGCGGCGCCCGATCCCCAGGCGATCGAGGAAGTGCGGGCCGGGAAGCGGCCCGTGGCCCAGGCTTCCTGGTGGGGATTTCAGCCGGAGGAATCGACCGCCGCGTTGCAGGCGGCGATCGACTCGGGGGCCAAAAAAGTCGTGGTGGAAAAGATGCCTTCGCCCTGGATCGTCGACATGCTGCGACTGGCCGGCGACCAGGAACTGTTCTTTGAACCCGGCGCCGAGGTGCTGGCCAAGAAAGGGGCCTTCCACGGATCGGCAGATTCCCTGTTCAGCGCCGCCGGCAAAAAGAACATCAAGCTCGTCGGGCCCGGAGCCACGTTGCGGATGCGCCGCGCCGATTACGACAGCCAGGACTATAAACACGCCGAATGGCGCCATGTGCTGAAGTTCCACGGCTGCACGGGTATCACCGTCGAAGGGCTGACGCTGGCCGAAAGCGGCGGCGACGGGATCTATCTGGGCGCGGGGCCCGGCGGGGCGCCCTGCAAGGACGTCGTGATCCGCGATGTGATCTGCGACCGCAACTACCGGCAAGGGATCAGCGTGATCAGCGCGGAGAACCTGCTGATCGAACGGTGCGTGCTAAAAGGCACCGCCGGCACGCCGCCCGCGGCCGGGATCGACTTTGAACCCAACGCGGCCCGTGAACGGCTGGTCAACTGCGTGATGCGCGATTGTACGATCGAGAACAACCAGGGGTATGCCTTGCACATCTACGCCCCCCATCTCGACGCTACGTCTCCGCCGCTGTCGATCCGCGTCGAGAACTGCGTCACGCGGGGCACCAACGCCCGCTCGGCCAGCATCGTCGTATCCAGCGGACCGAAGGGGCCTTTGAAAGGCCTGATCGAGCTGATCAATTGCCGCTTCGAGGACAAGGGCACGACCGCCATTACGATCACTTCGACCACGCCGCGCGGCGTCCGCTTGCGGATGGTCGATTGCACGCTGGCCGACCCGGCCGAGAAGTCGAAAGTCGCGGCGCCAATCACGCTGCAGACGCGGCCCGACAGCCTGGAGCCGTTGGGCGGGATCGAGTTTACGGGCGTGACCATCCGCGAGCGGATCGACCGGCCGCTGATCAAGTACAGCGACCCGGCCGGCGTGGCGCTGGCCGACGTGACCGGCAGCATTACGGTGGAGCGCGGCGGACAGCGGCACGAGTTCCGGCTGGACGAGCCGACACTGGCCAAGCTGATTCCGCTGGACCCGGCGACGCGGATCCCGCGCTGGCCGTTGGCCAAGACGCCGCTGGCGGTGGCCCAGCCCAGCACGTTCGCGGGCGGCAAACTGCCGGGCCTGCGCGTCCGCGGCGACGCCCTGTTCCTCGTGCCGGCGCGTCAGGGCGAGACCGTGTTCCTGAGTCTGGCCTCGCAAGCGGTCGGACGCGGCGCCGGCAAGGCGACTCCGGTCCGAATCGTCAGTCCGTCGGGCAAGCCGGTCAAGCGGCTGGGCGTCGAGTTTTTGCAGGAGTGCGAGGCCGAATTCACGGCCGCCGAGACGGGCGTCTATCGCGTCGAATGCGAAGCGGGCTCGCACACGGTGCGCGTGGCGTCCGGCAGTCACGCGCCGCTGGTTGCCAGCGATGCGGGCCCGATCCACCTGCTGAATTCGGCTGGCGAGTTCTACTTCCTGGTTCCAGCCGGCGTGAAGGAGTTTGCGGTCCGGTTCTGGGGCGAGGGCGACTTGGAACGCGTTTCCGCAGCCGTCTTCGATTCCTCGGGCAAGCAGGTCTGGAAGCAGGACGACATCACCGCGGCTCAGTCTTGCCAGATCCAGCGCCAGGACGCGGCCCGCGACGAGGTGTGGCGGATGAAGCTCAGCCGGTCCAAGATCGGCGTGCTCGAAGACCATCACGTCGAGATGCGCGGGATTCCTACGATTCTCGGATTCCGCCCGGATGGACTGCTGGCCCCGGCCGCTCGCTGAAAGCCCGTTTCCCGGAGCACGACGCTCCGAGCCGTGCTACAATCAGAGCCTACCCCAACCCACAGGAGATGCCCCCATGATCCAACTTCCAGGCGCCCTCGCTCTCTTGCAGATCCTGATGTTCGGGGCGGCCGCCCCGGCGGAGCCGATCGACATCGGCTCGCGGCTGGAACTGCTCGTCGACGACCACCTCATCGACTCGACGCGGGGCGCTCTGCGGCTACAGCTCCATCAGCCCGTGCGCCGCGAGATCGTGTTCAAGACTGACGCGCCCTGGGAAGGCAACGCGTCGGGGTACCAGTCGGTATTTCAGGACGGCAAGCTGTACCGCATGTACTACCGCGGGCTGCACTACCGGCACAGCGGCCCTCCGGCCCAGGCCCTGCCGGACCATCCCTGGAATCTCTGCTATGCGGAGAGCGACGACGGCCTGCACTGGCGCCGGCCCAAGCTGGGCCTGTGCGAATTCAACGGGTCGAAGGACAACAACATCATCCTCACGCCGGAGATGCTGAAAGAGGTCCGCGGCGATCCGGCGCATTCGGCCGTGCTGCTGGACGCCAATCCCGCTTGCCCGGCCGACGCCAAGTACAAAGTGATCGTGCTCGGCAAGGGCGGGCTGTACGCATTGAAGTCGGGCGATGGCGTCCGTTTCACGCTGATGAGCAACGAGCCGATCATCACCGAGGGAGCTTTCGATTCGCAGAACCTCGTCTTCTGGGACCCGTTGCGTGCGGAATACCGCGAGTACCACCGGGGCTTCAAGGATGGCGTGCGGGACATCATGACGGCCGCCTCCAAGGACATCCTCCACTTTCCCAAGCCGCAATGGCTGGACCACTCCGGCGCCGGCGCCGAGCATCTGTACACCAACCAGATCCAACCGTACTACCGGGCCCCGCACATCTTCCTGGGCTTCCCGATGCGCTACAACGACCGCGGCTGGTCGGAGCCCACGTTCGATCTGCCGGGACTGGACGAGCGTCTGACGCGCGCCAAGTCGCATCCGCGTTATGGCACGGCGGTGACCGACGCGGTGCTGATCAGCAGCCGCGACGGCCTGAAGTTCCACCGCTGGGACGAGGCCTTCATTCGCCCCGGACCGCGCGAACGCCACAGCTGGGTGTACGGCGACAATTTTGTATTCTGGGGGATGTTCGAGACGAAGTCCAGCGTCGAGGACGCCCCGAACGAGATCTCGCTGCTGGCCACCGAGAGTTACTGGGAAGGCACGTACACGACCGTCCGGCGTTACACCCTCCGCACCGACGGATTTGCCTCGGCCCGCGCGTCCCTGGCTGGCGGCGAGTTCGTGACCAAGCCCGTCCGTTTCGAGGGCGGCAACCTGGCCCTGAACGTCGAAACCTCTGGTGCCGGCGGCGTCCAGGTGGAGATCCAGGACCTGGACGGCAAGCCGATTCCCGGCTATGCCCTGGCCGATTGCCCGGCGATTTTCTGCGACCGGCTGCAGAAGATCGTCCGCTGGAAGAGCCGCGGCGGCGACGTTCGAGACTTGTCCGGCAAGCCGGTCCGGTTGCGATTCGTGCTCAAGGACGCGGACCTGTACGCTTTCCAGTTCCTGCCCTTCCAGCCCGATCCGCCGCTGCCTCCGGTGGGTAAGCCCGGCGCACCGCCCAAGAAACCCGTGGCAACGCCGGCCAAGAAGCCGTAATCAGAGGTCAACGCCGGGTGCAGACCGTCAGCTTGGATTGTTCCCTCCAGGAGATTGCTCATGAGTTATGAAAAACGACCGGTGTCGCGACGTGCGTTCCTGATGCACAGCGGCGGCGCGGCGGCAGTTGCCGTGGCCGCTTCCCACGGCTGGTCCCGTGCGGCCGACGCCCAACCGGCGGACCTCCGCTTCGGCTTCACCACGTACCAGTGGGGCCAAGACTGGGACCTGCCGACGATGATCGCCAATTGCACCAAGGCCCGAGCCCTGGGCGTCGAGCTGCGCACCAGCCTCCGGTACGCCCACGGAGTCGAACTGGAACTCGACGCCCAGCGCCGCAGCGAAGTCCGCAAGCGGTTCCAGGCCAGTCCCGTGACGCTGGTCGGATTGGCCACCAGCGAACGGTTTGACTGGCCCGAACCCGAACAAGTCAAGGCCGCGATCGAGCAGAGCAAGGCTTTTGCGAAACTCAGCCACGACCTGGGCTCCAGTGGCATCCGCGTGTTCCCGAACAACTATCACAAGAACATCCCCGCAGAGCAGACAATCGCCCAGATTGCTCGGGCGGTGAATGAAGTGGGCGCGTTCGCCGCGGACTACGGACAGCAGATCCGCCTGGAAGCCCACGGTCCGGCCGGCGATCTGCCGTCGATCCGGGCCATCATGGATCAGGTCACGCAGCCCAACGTGCGCGTGAAACTGAACAGCGAAAAACGCAACGCCGAGGGACAAGGCTTCGAGCACCAGTTCAACCTCGTCAAAGATTCGTTGGGCGACACCTTGCACCTGCACGAACTCGATCGGCCCGACTTCCCGCACCAGTTGCAGGTCAACCTGCTGCGCAAAATCGGCTGGAACGGCTGGGCCCTGATGGAGGCCTCCGCCAAAGTGCCCGACCGGCTGCAGGCCCTTATCCAACAACGCGAACTGTGGGACGAACTGCTGGCGAATGCGTCCTAACGCGGCCTGACGGCCACAACCAAAGGCTGGGACTCCGACCTGACTCCGTCGGGACTGAGTCCCAACCTGGCAGGAAGCGCACGCCGTACCCAGAATGCCTGTCGTAAGACCCTGACGCGGGCCGCCGCTCGCAACCCAACAGGGGCTGAAAAAACTGTCGAACAAGATTCCGTAGGACATGGATCAGCTCACCACGTCAACCTCTTCCGTCCTTCGTGTGATCCGTGTTATCCATGCTTTTACGATGCGCACGAGGCGCGCGGGATACGCACGGAGATTCTAAGTCGAGCTGCCGTCAAGAAAGGCCTCGAACGAACCGCACGGCACCCCATCCGTTTCTTGCGATTTGCCTTTCGATCGTCGCCAACTCGCTCTTGGCCCAGGACGGCGGCAACCAGGCGTTTTTCGGGGTTCCGGGCCGGAAGGTCTGTGCAGTCGTCCCGCTCCGGCCCCAGAGCATCGGTCCGGGTGAGACCAGGCCCGAGATGTCCGAAGGCTTCCAGCAGACCTCGGAAGGGACGCTGCTCTTCCGGCCGGTCGTGAAGCCGGAGATGACCGTCAGCGCAAAGAAAAAGCAGCCTTGCCAACGCGACACTGCTCAGGTGTTCCGATCCCACGGCAGACGGGTTTTGGTTCAACCACGGGTTCAACCGGGGTGGTTCAAACGACGCCGCTACCGCTCTCAACTCAGGCAACAAGACCTCGCCTCACTTCGCGCGGAACTCCTGAATACGCAATGATTTCTGTTGTCGGACATGGCCCTTCAACGCGGTTCGCACATCTTTACATTGTCCGCGTTACCATCGTTCGCTATAATCCGCCCCCGACGCGGCCCTTGGCGCCTGGGCAAGGTCAACTCCGCGGTTTCCGCAAGCGGAAAGCTTACGCCACGGAGAAAACCGACCGTGATTCCTCGAACGGTGCTTTGCCGCGACTCAACCAGACTGGGCCCCCCTGCCCGCAGGGCCGGGCGTGCGACAGCAGGTCCATCCCGCGAGCACGGGCGGGGCGGCAATCGTCGCCAATCGTGAGACAAGACCCTGTTTCAGGAGGTTCCGCTACGACTGGTTTACGCATTGGAATTGGACACGACACGCATCGTCTGGCCCCTGGCGGGCCGCTCCTGATAGGCGGTGTACGGTTGCCACACGACCGCCATCTAGTCGGCCACAGCGACGCCGACGTGCTGTTGCACGCGGTCACGGATGCGATTCTCGGCGCCGCCGCCCTGGGCGATATTGGCGAGCTGTTTCCCGATGCGGACGAAACGAATCGGGGCCGCGATTCAGGCGAGATGCTGCAGTTGGCTTCGCAACGTGTTGAGAAAGCCGGCTTTCGCGTTGTCAACCTGGATTGTATCGTGTTTGCACAACGCCCGCGGTTGACGCCCCACAAACCGGCCATTCGCCAGCGGATTGCGGAGTTGTTGGGAATCGCGCCGGACCAGATCGGTGTGAAGGCCAAGACCGGCGAGGATTTGGGGGCGGTGGGGCGCGAAGACGCGATCCTGGCCCAATGCGTGGCACTGCTGGAAACTTGCACGACGGAGTGTGAAAGATGACGATTCGACTGTACAACACGTTGACCCGAAACAAAGAGAATCTGCAACCCGTGACGCCGGGCAAGGTCGGCATCTACCTGTGCGGTCCGACGGTCTACGACAAGGCCCACATCGGCCACATGGTCGGGCCGGTGATCTTCGACACGATCAAGCGATACCTGGTCTACAGCGGTTACGAGACAACTTGGGTCGTCAACATCACGGACGTCGACGACAAACTGATCAAGAAAGGCAGGGAACGCGGGCTGTCGATGGCCGAGGTGGCCCGCGAGAACACGGCCGACTACTTGGCCAACCTGAAAGGCCTGGGCGTCGATCAGATCGACCACATGCCCAAGGCTACCGAGAGCATGGAGGAGATCATCCGCTTCGTTCAGGGCCTGATCGATCGCGGTTTTGGCTACGTCGTCGATGGCGACGTGTTCTTTGACGTCGCCAAAGACTCAGGCTACGGCAAATTGAGCAACCGCAACGCGGACAGCCAGCAGGGCGAAGGCGGCGAAGCGGCGGCCAAGAAGCGATCGGCAGGGGATTTTGCGCTCTGGAAAGCGGCCAAGCCGGACGAGCCCTCGTGGGACAGTCCCTGGGGCAAGGGCCGACCGGGTTGGCACATCGAGTGTTCCGCGATGAGCCGCCAGTTGTTGGGCGAAACATTCGATATCCACGGCGGCGGGCTGGACCTGATCTTTCCGCACCACGAAAACGAGATCGCCCAGAGCGAATGCTGCCACGGCAAGCCGATGGTCAAGTACTGGATGCACAACGGGTTGCTGCGGGCCGCGGCGGCCGGGAAGGTCGGCGGACGCGCGGAACGCGACAAGGAAGAGGCCACGGTGGACACGAAGATGAGCCGCTCGAAAGGCGCCGGCGGTCTGGCGGACCAGATCGCCCGTTTCGGCGGCGAGACGATCCGCTTCTTTCTCCTTCGCACGCACTACCGCAGCACGGTCGAATACAGCGAACAGGGTTTGGAGGAAACCAAGACGGCTCTGGAAGGTTTTGCGAGGTTCTTCGAACGGTACCAGCGAATCACCGGCCAGAGCTTCTGCGATCTGCCGACGATTGCGCGTCGCACCGACGGAGAAATCTCCGCCGACGGCGAGGCGTTGCTGAGTGAAGTGGCCCAACGGCGAGCCGCCTACCTGGCCAAGATGGATGACGATTTCAACACGGGCGGGGCCATCAGCGAACTGTTCGAACTGCTGCGGACGCTGAACAAGTACGCCGACCAGCATCTGGAAGCCCCGGCCGGCCGAACCGAAGCGGCCCTGGCCAGTTTCCAGCGCGGGGTGGCTACGCTTCGCGAACTGACGGCCATCCTGGGCGTGTTCCGCAACCCTCCGCAAGCCAAGGCGGGCCAGGAAACGAAACTGGTCGGCCAATTGCTGGATCTGCTCGTGGCGTTGCGGGCGGAGTCGCGTCAGAAAAAGGACTTCGCTACGGCCGACCGCATCCGCAACGGCTTGGCCGAAATGGGCATCATCCTCGAAGACCGCAAGGACGGCACCGCCTGGAGACTGCCGTAGCACCGTAGACCTCTCGCTCCGCGAGAGGAACAACCAGCCTCTCGCGGAGCGGGAGGCCGGAGAACTCGAACGTTCCGTCTGTGTTTTCGCCGTCGAGGATAAACAACCGCCCTCTCGCGGAGCGAGAGGACTACGGTGTTTCCGGCCGCACCGTTCAGGAGACCGCTACCGCGATGGACTGCGACGAACGCCACGACCTGGTGCTGGGCATTGACCCCGGCCTGAACATCACGGGCTACGGCCTGGTGCAATTGGGCGCGGGCAGCCCGAAGCTGGTCGAAGCGGGCGTCGTGCGCAGCCGCCCCCACGCTCCGCTGGAGGCCAAACTGATCGAAGTCCATCGAGGGGTGACGGAACTCTTGACTTCGTTTCATCCCACGGTGATGGCCATCGAGGAACTGTATTCGCATTACGAACGCCCCACGACGGCGATCCTGATGGGACACGCTCGCGGGGTCATTTGTCTGGCTGCGGCGCAAGCCGGCGTGCCGATCCGGCATTACGCCGCGACGCACGTCAAGAAGGTTCTTACCGGCAGCGGGCGGGCTCCGAAACTACAGGTCCAGATGGCGATCTGCCGCGAATTCGGCCTGCCCCAGACGCCCGAACCGCCCGACGTGGCCGATGCCTTGGCCATCGCCCTGTGCCATGTCTACTTCCGGGACGTGCCTTTGAGCAGACTGTAAAGCAAGAAGCCTCGGTCGTTCCAGAAATCCAGGCTTCTGACGATCCACCCGATCATGGAAACAGACTGGCCTTACCGTTCTTCGCAACTTCATCACACGGAACTTTGCTCCCTTGATCACGAAAATCTCCGGAAAACTCGTCGCGGTCAGCGATGCCATCGCGACCCTGGCTGTGGACGCTTTTGAGTACGAGGTGCTGATCCCGGAAACCACCCGGCGGCGGCTGCAAACCATGCTGGGCGAGACGGTCAGCCTGCACACGTTGCACTACCTGGAAGGCAACCCGACGCAGGGACGCGTCGTGCCGCGGTTGGTCGGCTTCCTGAACGACGTCGAACGCGAGTTCTTCGAGCTGTTCTGCTCGGTGGACGGCGTCGGGGTCAGGAAGGCTTTGCGCTCAATGGTGCGTCCCGTCAAAGAGATCGCGGTGCTGATCGAGGAGCAGGACGCCAAGGGCCTGTCGGCGCTGCCCGGCATCGGCCCGGCGATCGCCGAGCGGATCATCGCCAAGCTGCGGCGGAAGATGCCCAAGTTCGCCCTGCTGGTCGGCCGCGAAGAAAGCGGCGCGACGGAAGCCGAACGCAGCGTGGTGGACGAGACGTTCCAGATCCTGTGCTCGCTGGGCCACAGCGAGTCCGACGCCCGCAAGCTGGTGGACGCCGCCCTGGCCAGCAAGCAGAAATTCAAGGATGTCGAGTCGCTGTTGCAGGCCGTGTATCAACAGCGGCGCGAGTAGCCGCCCACGATTCTCGCCAAGGACGACGCCAGGACCGACAGGTGACGCGAATGACCCTGGCGCCGGCCGTGTTTGCCCGCGCTACCGCTGGCCGTTCGCCGGACAGGCCGTTGGCGTCCACGGGATTTCCGGCGCGGCAGGATCGGGCTTGCGGCCGAGCAGGTCGGTAAGCTGGAAGGCCTGATACGGCCGCTCCGCCGCGGGCTGCAAATCCGCGCCGGCGTTGGCCACCCAGAAACGCGTGCTCTTGGGCTCGAACAACGCGTTGTGCAGATTCGACTTCATCGCCACCGGTCGGTCCATCAAGCGAATCGCCGTCTCGGCCGTAAAACTGCCGTGGTCGGCGGCGATTCGGCGGGCCAGTTCATCGTACCGGTCGCCCGCCGACAGGATCACCGCGTCCTTGGCTGGCTTGGGCAGCAACTCGTGATGCTGGCCCGGCTCGATCGTGAAGAACGCGTTCCAGGACGCTTCCATGCCGACCGCCCGGTTGGTCTTGGCGTCGGCGATCACGTAGAAATACTGGCACGTCCGGGGGCTGTCGCGAAAGATGCGGATCGCGTCGTCCAGCGTGCCGGCCCGCTGCAGGACCTCCCGGACCAGGCACGCCATGGGCACGCCTTCCCAGTGCCCGACGCCGCCCCCGCCCATCTCGCCGATCGACACGTGCCGGGCGTTCATGCCGGTCACCGAACCGACGAACCCGGCGTACGTGACGTTCACAAACGGAATCCCGCCTGCGGGTTCCGCGACGATAATCACTGCGTGCTCCTGCAACCGCCAGTCGATGGCGTAATCCAGTACGCGGCCGTGGTACAGCGTACCGTCCTTGGTCGCCGAATTCATGACGGCAAACCCGCTGCAATGGAACATCTCCGGGATAAAATTGGCCAGCCGGGCGTCCGCCACCGGCACCCCCGCGCCGTCGGCCACGCCGCGGATTTCCTCCAGATACCAATCCGGCACGAAGCGTTTCTGGGTCTGGATGATCAACTCCACCAACTGGCGAGGCTTCAACCGCACCGGCCCCCATTCCAACGTTTCCTGCTCGCCCTTGACATCCAGCAGATACCTTGAATTCTCGCGCACATGGTCCTTCAACAGCACCCCGTGCTGGTAGCCCATTTCGTACGGCGTGCCCTTCACGTGCAGCACCGGATAGCCGTCGACCCGCTCCAGCCACCCGGCCCCGCAGCGAGCCACGGTTTCCGCGCGAATCGCCGCAGGGAAACCGGGGGAAACGAAGAGCGTCGCGTAAAACAGAAGGACAGGTAGGAGTCTCATTTGGATTGAATCCTCTGCTGACGGAAAAAACGCGATGTTCAAAACTGGCTCCGGGCAACGGTGGGCGTCAGCCCGGCGGTCCACCTCTGGTCAGTCGGTTCACTCGGCTCACTCGATTTCCCCAGCCGCGGTGCCCGTGGATTTGCCGGACCAATCCGTGCGGCAGCGGAATATCGGCGGGCTCGCGCCCGCCGTTCGCCTTACGCCGGGCGACGACAGACGTCGGTTGCCGTCCGGGCCGAGGCTGGATTCCAGACCATCCTGCCGGGGCTGCCGATGGATTTGAATTCTAGTGCCCAAGGCCCGTTTTCGCCAGCATCCCGTCAAGGACCACCGCCCCGCTCGTCGGCGAGATCCTGACCTTCTCCTGCAACGCGGTCGGTGAGAGCCACATGGATGGTGACTGGGCGGCCGGATTTCGCAGCCGTCATCGGGGACACGCCGCTCACAGGAAGATCTCCTTTTCATGCACCCGCGCCTTGGACGCCCAGCCTTGGCGGCGGGCTTGGGCGATCAGTTCCTTGCCCGGTCCGTGATGCGCGTACAGGGCTTCGCCGGGGCTGACGTAGCGGTTCCAGTGGGCCTCGAAGACGGCCACCAGGTCTTTGTTCCGCGCCAGTACGGACGGGACGGCGTGCAGCATGACGCGGCGCAGTTCGCGGCGTTGGAAGTAACGGCCGACGAACGCCGGGAGGATCATCGAGAGCCAAGTGTCGCGAGCGGCGTGGACGGACCGGGTGATCACGTAGCGGGGCCGGTCGAGCGGTCCGAGGACTTCGTGCAAGGCCTGGGTGAACAACGCCGCCTCCTCGTCGCGGGCCTCTTCCAGGAACATCCGCACGTAGCCACCGGAACGCTGGCCGACGTGCAGCATGCCCGGATGCCCCAGCAGTTCGGCGTCGCACAGCGACAGCAACACGGCCTTGCCGATGGCCAGGGCCAGCGAGGCGTCGTTCCATTGCTCCCGCGCGCCCTTGAACGGCGGAAAACCGCCGCTGCCGCCCAGCGGACTCGCCTCCAGCGCACGGATCGGCTCCGCCGAGTACGGCTGGCCGATCTTCCACAGTTCCCGCACTTCGTCGCGCCGCCCGGCCCGCGTCAGCATCTCTGTGTTCAGCAAGCTGGTGGAACCTTCCAGCCCCTCCGGCTTTAACTCCGTAAACGCAGGATGGACGTGCCCGACGCCTTTTTCGATGGCTCCGTCGTCGGTGATGCCGAACAACGTGGAATGCTTGGCGATGAACCGCAGGTAATCGTCCAGGCCCTTGCTGAATTCCGGGGCGATGCAGACCACGTCCCAGTTATTGGCCAGTTTTTGCGGGTCGTCGGCGTCCAGCCGGATCGAGCGGCCGCGCAGCTGATTGACGGTCATGGAAGTCGTGACCGTGGTCAAGTCGATCAGCACGTTGATCTTGCTGGCGTCCCAGCCTTCGCCCAGCAGGCCGCGGGTACCCACCAGGCATTTCGTCAGTCCCGCCTGGAACAGGTCCGTGATCAGGGCCACGTACACGCGCGGGCACCAATCGCTGCCCTTGCCGCAGATCACGTGGAAGCCGTCTTCCTCGCCAAATTCCAACTCGACTTCGTAGCCTTCTTGGACCAGCCACTGCTGAGCCGCCTCGTCGAATGCCGGGGCCAAATCGTCGTCCACCAGGACGCTGGAGCCGGTGACCAGGATCGGCTGCAGGGCATCGGTATGGGGGTGCCGGATCAACTGTTTGAAGGCCGCGATCGCCCCGCCCGCTTCAGCGTCCAGCAGGTGCTCGACCTCGGCGCTCACCGCCGACGTCTTCTCGAAATCCGCAACCACCACGGCCCGCAGCCGCTCGCCCAGCAACTGCAACTCGGCGCTCAGGATGGGCACCAACGCCTCGGTCTTGCTCTGGGAATAGGCCATCACGCGGGCCACGGGCGAAGCGCAAGCCTGGGCGCCCGTCTCGGTGATCTGCACCCCCAGCATCCTCAGTCGGCGCACCACCTGCTCGGCCAACTGGCGATGGGCGGCGTCGGCGGAACGCCGCAGATGGTGCCGGACGTAGCGGTCCAGGACCGGCGTGAGCAAAGCCATTTCCGGATACTCTTCGGGGCCGACGTCGGTTTCGGGCGGCGGCACCTGCGGCGGCAATTCATGCCCGCGCCGCAGCAAGAATGCCCGCGCCGCCAGGGCGAACGTCGGATCGCGTTTCTGGAAGCTGTCCCAGTCCTTGACCACCCCCGTCGGCAGCCGCCGCTGGATCAGCACCTGCAGCAGCCAATCCGACAACGGCTCGCCGGTGGACGTCTCGTCGGACGAGGCTCCGCTCCCTCCCGCACCGCCGGTTCCCGCCCGCGCCGCGATGCGGTCTGCGGACGCTGGGCCGCCGTTTCCCATTCGCGACGTGGTCGTCTCGCCCACCACCGGTGTCCGGTAGCGAACGGGCGACGCGCGGTCTGCCCCAGAGCTGAAATCGGGGGACGCTCGCCGCGCGGGCGTCGAACTCTGCGCGTCCAACGCAACGTCAACTTGCCTCGCGGCTTCGTCCGTCTCGACGGGCCGGCACAACTCCGCCACCAGTTCGTGCAGCTGTTCGTCCGCGTTGGCGATGAAGGTCAGCTCTTCGCGCGTCGGCCGGACGAAGTAGGCCAGATCCTGAGACGGCGCGAGGAATCCGTCCTTGACGACCGCCGGCACGGGCACTTCGTAATCGACCTCGCCAAAGAACTCGTCGTACCGCTGGATATCCTCCGGACGCTTGCCTTCCCGATCCGGAGGCGTGGCCGTCAAGCCGATGACGACCGGCTGGTCAAGCAGTTCGTGGGCGTCCGCGAGCACGCGGCCCCAGTGGCCCAGCAGGTGATGGCACTCGTCCAAAATGATCAGGCCGACGCCGCGTTCCTTCAGCCGCTGCAAGGTCCGCAAGCTGGAGGCGTGCAGCAGTTCCAGCGAACCGCCCGCCAGCGACGCCGCGTCGCGGATCTGCTTGCGGTAGCCGCGCATCCGCTGCTCGTAGTAGCTTCGGTTGTGCCGCCGCAGGTCCTCGATCCACACGGCCGCTTCCTGCGGATCTTTGGCTTGACCCGCTTCGATCAATTTGTCCTGCCACAGCTCGATCGCCGGACCCTCGTCGTCCGCGCCGCCGCGGCCGGGCAGCGTCACGGACTGGTAGGTGAGCGAAGTCAGCAAAGCCGGTTGGTCCGAATCCGTGCTCACCAGGTGCGGTTCCGTCCCCGCGGCCGAAAACAGCTCGATCTTGTCGGCCCACTGTGCCTGGATGGCCGAGTTCGGTGACAGTACCAGCGCGGGCAAGCGGACGCAGTCGGACCAGAGGAACAGTCCGAGCACGGTCTTGCCGGACCCTGGCGGCGCGACGATGTGCAACCGCCGTTGGCCCGCCGCGAGCTTTCGCCGGGCGATCTTCACCGCGTCCGCTTGCGACGGCCGCAACTGGCCCTGAAACCGGATTTCGGGAAAGTCGTGGGACATGCGATTTGAGGCACAACAAGAAACGAAGTTGGCAGACAGTTGAAAAAGGGGACAGTCAAAAGAGGGGACAGTCGCCTCGCGGTTGTCGTTTTCGGTTGCGTTTCTCCGGGGCGGCTCGGAGCCAGTCCGCTTTTTCAACGGGCGGCCAGCGATCAGGATCGCGGAGACAGCCCGCAACATACCTTACCATCGCCAGCGATGCGAGGGGCGAACGACATCCCCCTCTCTCGCCGTCGTCCCCGCAACGTTAGACTACGGTTCAAATGCAAGGAGACCGAAGCCATGATTGCCAATCCGCTGATGCGTTGCTCTGTCCTGCTGCTGTGCCTGCTGGCGTCCGCCTCCGGCTCGCCGGCCGCCGATGCGCCGCCTGACGACATCGGTCCGCTGCACGAGGTGTGTGAGGTGCCCCTGGAGGTGAGCGGCTTGCCTCGCAACGCGCAGTTCGTCCCGATCTCTTGCGGAATCAACTTCGAAGCGTTGCTCCCGCGACTGGGCAAGTCCGGGGCGGTGGACGAACGGTCGTTCCGGCTGGTGCGCGTCCTGCCGGACGGGCGCCGGCTCGATCAGCCCGCCCAGTGGCTTGCGTCTGTCCAGCCGCGGGCGGCTCAGCGACAGTTCCTGCCCGCCACGGTGCCGGGCGTCAGCTACCTGACGGAAGCGGCAGCCGGTGCGGCGCAAGCGGATGTCAAGACGCGCGGCGAACTGTGGTGGATCGCCCAGGGCGACCAGGACGGCCGAGCCCAGTATCGCCTGGCGTTCGGCCTGCTGCGGCGCGGCCGGGCGATCCAGGTCCCCTACCCGCCGCAGAACTGGCGGATGTTCGACGGCCAGGACCGGGCCACGCCGCTGGCACATTTCCCCCGCCTGCAGATTCGGCCCCAGTGGCCGCTGGACGGCGTCCTGCAGATCACGGACAACGGCCAAGCGGTGACGACCTATCACGTCGGTCCGCGGTTGGACTCCGCCCCCTCGGCGGCCTCGGCCCTTCGCCGCCCGTTCTTCTATCCCGTGAACGGGCCCGACGGCGTGTCGCTCACAGAATTCGGCAAAGCGCACGATCCGACCGGCAGTCACCGGCATCATTACTCGTTGTGGATCGCCCACCACAAAGTCGCCGGTCACAACTTCTGGTCCGACGACGGGGCGACGATCTATCACAAGGACATCGTGTTGCTGGAAGACGGCCCCGTCTTCTGCCGCCTGGTGGTTCGCACCCGCTGGCGAGACGGTGAGACGGATTGGCTGGACGAGGAGCGTGCGGTGACCGTCTTTGCCGCAGGGGACGGCTTCCGCCTGTTGGATTTTGATCTGCTGTTCCGGCCCGCCGGCCAGGCGCCGGTCACTCTGGAGCAAACGACCTTTGGGTTCTTGGCGGTACGGGTAGCCCAGTCGATGAGTCCCTTCGATGGCGGCGGCGAGATTCTCAACGCGCGGGGCCAGCGCAACGAGCAGAATGCCCACCTGCAACGGGCCGAGTGGCTGGACCAATCCGGCCCGGTTCTTCCGGACCGCTGGTCTGGAATCGCGACGTTGGATCATCCGCGCAACCCGAACCATCCCAGCCTGTGGCACTGCCGCAACGACGGCTGGGCCGGCGCGTCATTCTGCGGCGAGAAACCTTGGACGATCGACACGGCCCAGCCTTTGCGACTGCGGTACCGGCTCGTCCTGCACCGCGGGGACGCGGTCCAGGGGCGGGTCGCCGAACACTGGCAAGCCTACGCGGCTGAGCCGATCGTGCGCGTGGGCCCGCCGTGACGATCGGCTGATGCGCTCCGGCGGTCGCGTCGATCAACCTGGATCAGCGCTCGCTCCTCTTTCCTCCGGAAGACGCCTCCGGTCACTTGCTTTCCAGGGAGGCGGGATGCGACCCGAACGATGCCGCCCGGTGTTCAGCGTGGCGGGGGACGTTCAGGGCGACAACGGGTCGTGGTGGCTGCCGAGCAGTTCGTACCAGGCGTCCAGGCCCGCCAATTCCTGTTTGGCGCGTTCGCTGGGTTCGCTGAACCGGACCGGCCGCGGGGCGACGAGCGCCGCCAACGGTTTGATGTCGCAGCACTCCAGCAGGCCGAAGCAGAACAACTCCGGGGACTCGGCAACCGCCGCGTTGCGTTCGATGATCTCCTTGAGGCTGCCCAGCGACTGACGAAGCTCGACGGCACCCACGGCTTGCTTTTCCAGGCCGGCGGCCACCAGGGCCGAGACGCCGGTCCGGGGACCGATCGCGACTAACTCGACGGGTTGGCCGGATTCCCGTCCCGCCGCCCAGCGGGCGACGGCGGCCAGTTGACTGGCCTGCAGGCCCAACGGCCGGTCCCCGACAGCAGCCACCAGCAGCGCAAACAGCCAGTCGCTCTGCCGGATCTTGGATTCGCCGAAGTAGAACGGGTCCACGGCGAGCACGCGATAGCCCCTGCTGAGCAATTGCGTTGCTTCGGTTCCAACCGCTTGCCGGCCTCCGTCGGCGACCAAAACCGCCGTCTTTTCCGCCCGCCGGCCTGCCAGTTCGACGACGGGCACGGTCCAGTCGGCGTCCATCAGCAGCCGCCAATACACGGCGGTCACGTCGCCCCTGGACTCGCGGCCGGCCTCGGTGGCGATCGGCTTGTAGTCCTTGGCGCGGACGACGTCCCGCAAGCGTTGCAGCCGCTCCGTTTGCCAGCCGCTCGCAGCGACTGCCGCCCGCGGCAGATCGCCGCCTCGCGGCAGACTTCGGCTGAGCGCCATCGCCAGTGTGTGGAAGTCCGCATTCGGCGACGGGAGTTCCACATTCAGTTGCTCCGCCGTCTTCACTTCGCTGTCCGACGGGATTTCCCGGACGTCGAAGTCGGCATTCCCGGGAAAGAAAAAATCGCCCAACATCCGATAGAACGCCTGGCGGTTGTCCAGTTCGTAATTGTGCGTCCCCGGCTCCTCGTTCACGTGGGAACGCAGAGCGTCGGGTTTGTCAAACAGGCGGAACATCGGCCCTGCTGCGTCCAGCAGGGGCTGCAGCGCATAGCCCGACTCGAAACAGCAATTGTCCTTGGCGTTGTAGGTCAGCAGTGTCGGCCGCGGCGCCAGCATGGCCGTCAGGTGGGTGTAGTCTGCCACGGTCGCCAGATCGGTCGGCGTCTGCTCGGAATCGCCCAGATCTTTGAAGTGCCGCGCGCGGGTCAGGAAACTCGAATACCCGGCGACGGGATTGGCGAGCGTGACGCGAGTGTCGAGGGCGCTGAGGAGAATCGTCTGCCAGCCGCCGCCGGACAATCCGGTGACGGCCACTCGTTGCGGATCGGTGTGTTCCAGGCTGAGCAGGACGTCCAAACCGCGTTTCATGCAAAGATAGAAGGGTGCCAGTCCGGCGGTGCCGCACAGGTCCAGTTGGTTCATGCGGGCGTGCGAGAAGCCGCCCGTGGCCAGTTGCCCCATGCCCACCCACTCGATGTTCAACGCCAACATGCCGCGTTTCGCCTGGTGGATACAGCGAATCTGCTTGGGCGGGTACTGCTTGCCCAGCGACGTGTGGCCGTTCACATTCAAGACGCCGGGGACGCGGCCGGAAAGCCCTTCCGGCTCGTACAGCAGCGCCGGAATCCAGAGGCCCGGCAAGGCCTCGTAACGGAGCTTTTTGATCCGATAGCCGGGGCCGCCGTCGATCGTCTCGCGCCATTCGACTCGGACCTCGGCGTCCCGCCAACTGGCCGCTTCGCCGCGATACACGACTTGCTCCAGCACCGCCCGCCGCAATCGGTCGGCTTCGGCCTGCCACTCGGCCGCAGTGGCACACGACGGCATTCTCGGCACGCGGGCTTCGACATAACGTTGCACCTCGGCCAACGGCAACTCGTTGCCGGTGATCTCATGCTTCAAAAAGTCCGCCACGGGATTCTGAGCCGCGGCTGCCGTCGCAAGGATGCTGACGCCACAAGCCAGCCCAATTTGCAGAAAAGACCGCGTAAACATGGGACCCTCACTGCTGCCTGGTGACCGATCGGTATGGCAAAAGGCTGGAGCGTGCCTGCAAGAACAAGGCCTCCCAATCCCGGTAACCCGATTCAAACGCCGGCACGATCTCCTGGATTCTCGTCCTCGGCTTGGCTCATCGATGCGGCCGGAGATGCTTGTCAAAGAACCTCAACACGTCCGGCCGAAGATCTCGCTGCTTGGGCTGAAGGTGGAAGCTGTGGGGAGCGCCCTCGATGACGATCAGCTCACTTGGCACGCCGATCCGCTCGGCCGCTTCGTGAAATCGCGTCGACTGATCGAGCGGTGTGGTCTTGTCGGCGGTGCCGTGCAAGATCAGCAGGGGCGGATCGTCCTTCGATAGCTGTTTGATCGGCGAGGCGGAGTCCCACAGCGCCGGCGCCTCGGCCTGGGACTTGGCGAACATGGGCAGCCTCGGATAGGGTTTCGGCGGCACCTGGCCTTCCCAGGAGGCGGCGCAGTGGGGATACATCGGCACCGCTGCCTGGATGCGGCAGGAGTACTCGGCATCCTCGCTGGGATCGAGTCCCGCGTCCGGACCGCTCACCGCCAGGAGGGCCGTCAGGTGCCCGCCCGCCGAGCCCCCGATCGCGCCGATGTGCGCGGCATCCAGTTGGAAACGAGCCGCGTTCTTCCGCAACCAGCGCACCGCCCGCTTGCAATCCCGAATGTTTTGGGGAAAAGTCGGCGAGCCGGTCTTGGCCAGGGCATAGTTGATCGACATGCACACGTAGCCGTGCGAGGCCAGCGTGGTGCCGATGTTCTTCTCCCGGGCCCCGTCCTTGTCGCCGCCCGTCCACCCGCCTCCGTGAATAATCACGATGCCAGGATACTTCCTTCCTGGTTCGAATGCCGGCGGCAGATACAGATCCGCTTTCTCGGCACGCTCCGCGGCGAGATACGTTACGTCCTTCTCCACGCGGACTGCGGGCTGATCCGGACTGGAACCGGGTTCCGCGGCCCTTGCGGTGGCGAACTGCACGAACAGGACGGCAGCGACACCCAGACTTTTGATCGGTTTCATAGCGGATTCCTTTGGCAAGATCATTCGCGGTAGTCGAGACGGATTGCCTAACAGAATAACACCGTCGCAAGCGTTTCGCCAACCGTGGACAGTTGCGGGCTGACGTGTCCGTACGGGAGTGGGGTCCGCGATGGCCTGTAAGAAGCCGAACGGAATGGCCGGGGTCAGGCACTTCCAACTTCGTTCTTCGCCGCGAAGATCGACTTCCTCACGCTGGCGAAGCAACCGCCGCCGCGCGCGCAGGCCCTGATGCCGGATCGCCCCCGGGGAAGATCCGGTAGCCCAAAAAACGGAACGCCGACGCTGCACGGGGCCGCCAGCGTCCGCTTCCCATGCTGCTACCTGGGCGGCGGGTTTGATTGCCGGAGGTAGCGTTCCTCTTCCAGCAAGATCTCGCGCAGGGCGACCCGGTATGGAAGATTGATGGCCAAGACGTCGATCGTCACTTGGCCGATCTCTGTCTTGCCGACCAAGTACGGCCCGTCCCATTTGAAGTGCTCTGACCATCGATCCCGGCGTGGATGGAACAATCGCACGAGCCGGCCCGCGAGAACGCCCGCTACGTTGGGACCCTTGTGGGAGTTGCAGCGTTCGCAGCTCAACGCCAGGTTCTCGGCAACCGTCGCACCACCGTGCTTCTCAGGAATCACGTGGTCGATTTGGAACGGCAACAGGGAGTGTTTGGACTGAAACCGGCAGTACTCGCAACGGTTCCGGGCTCGTTTCCAGACGAGTTGTCGCAATCGCGCGTCCATCGCCTGCTCACGGCCGCAACCCGGCTTCGTGCAATGACAGCCGGGCCTTCGCTTGCATCATCTCGACTACGGCGGTGACTTGCTCGTACTCATCAAGTTCCGCTTGGTCGTCCTCAGTGAGTTCGCCGGCGCGGGCCTTCGCCGCTAGTTCGTCGACGCGGTCGCGATCCTCCGGCGGGAGCCGGATCGCCAGGATCGCCTGGGCCGCCTCGCGCGACAGGCCCCCCCGCTCGGGCCGGAACATCCGGCCCAGGATCTGCCCCCGCCGATCGCGCATCGTGACAGTAGTCATATTCAGCCTCTTCGCCTTGGGATACTGTCCAAGGTAACGCACAAGCTCCAAGGAAACAACCCGTACGCATCGATCGATCGCCGTAGCACGCACTCTCCGAGCCGTGTTCCACGTAGCATGGCTGTTCGAGCCGTGCGGAACGGCTGTGAATCATGCCAACTGCCGCACGGTTCGGAGAGCCATGCTACGAAGAAACGCGACCGTCTCCGGACTTCTCAGGTTGAATTGCGGCAAATTACCTATTTTGACACCCCGCTTTTCCAATTCGCTGGGGCTTCGCCCCAGACCCAACGGCGGCCTGCGCCGCCTAGCAATGCTCACGAAATAACTTCCTCATTCCAACAAGCCAGCCGCTGAGCGCGAGCCGAAGCTTCCGGTTTGGTGAGTTGGATGCCACGGGCTTGCCCCGTGGAGGCTCCCGTTTCCAGCTACACGAGGCAGCCCCACGTCGTCCTTCCTCCCCCGCTTCGGCCGCGGCGGCGAAGCCGCCGCGGCCGAAGCGGGGGAGGCGGGAGTAGAACCCGCGCGTGTAGTGAGAAACGTAAGGATCCCCCGGACAAGCCGGGGGCATTCACCAGCTGCAGCCTGTCTCCCGAACGTCCCGCATAAACGGGGAAGTTATTTCATGGGCGTTGCTACACGCTCACGCGTGACTCGCAGACTCCAATCCAGTCTCGAAGAGACCCCGCTGCGTGCTCCGCTCCGGCTCGCAGGGGCCGGGTTACCGGACGGCTACCGCCGAAGACAGACGGCTACCGCCGAAAAAAACTGTCAATGAGGGAAGGAAACTGCCCTCGCCAGGCGGAAGCCCAGGTTGCCGCCGCGGTAGCCGGGGCCGACCCCGTGGCGGTACGACGCCCGGCCGCTGGACGCGCCGTTGATCCAACCGCCGCCACGATCCACCCGGAGCGAGCCTCCCGTCGCCCCCGTGGGGTCCTCCAACGGCGAGGTTGCGTAGTAGTCCACTGCCCACCAATCCTGGCACCATTCCCACACATTCCCGTGCATATCGCACAACCCCCACGCGTTCGGCGTCTTCTCACACACCGGATGCGTCTTTCCTCCCGCGTTCGCACCATACCAAGCGATCTCTTTCAAGCCCGTCTCATCGTCACCTGAATACCACGTCGTAGTCGTCCCCGCACGGCACGCATACTCCCACTCCGCCTCTGTCGGTAGCCGATACGTTCTCTGCCCCGACTGTTCTTCCGGCAATTCGCCAAGCTTCCGGCAGAACGCCGACGCCTCGTCCCAATTGACCATCTCCGCCGGACAATTCGCATCCTCCTTGAACCTGCTCGGATTATTGCCCAGCACCGGCTCGTATTGCGCCTGCGTCACCTCGCTGGCCGCCAAGTACAACGGCTTCGTGATTCGAAGCCGATGCTTCGGGGCCTCCGACGGCAGATTCTCGATGTACCAACTCGGCTGGTTCGTGGCTTTGGCTTCCTCTAACAGCTTCGCGACTTCCGCTTCCGTCGATCCCATGTCGAACTCGCCCGGCGGGATCAGAACGAAACGCATGCCGATGGAATTCTCCGATTCCACCTCCACGCCCAGGTACTTGGCCCACGCGGCCTGATGCTCCTTGGCTTTCGCCGCGTCGAACGGAGCGATGGCTGGTGGGGGCGCACCAGCAGGCAGATTCCACGGTGGCAGCGCGGCCGGAGCAGTTTTGGAGTGCGGTGCCTTGTCACCGCTTTTTCTTTCCGTCGAGGCTTCGCTCTTCGCCGTCGTCTCCACGGTCACGCTTCCGCCTTCGGGCACCGGCACGCGTGCGACTTCCTTTCCGTCCTTGTCCCGGACCACGACCCAGATGCCCAGCAAGACCACAAGCAAAGAGCCCGCGCCGACCGCCGCCAGCCAGCGCCAATCCCGCCACTTCGTAGCGCCGTCTTGAGCCGGTCTCGACCGCCTGAAGGCGGCACTACGAGCGCTGGTAGTGCCGGCTTTAGCCGGTTCAGGCTGTGGCAACGACGGCTCCATCTTCGTCGCCGTCTCCGCGTGCGGCTCGGACCAATCCTGAGTGACGTCCGGTTCGGCCGCGGCGGGCGGCGCATCGGGTGCGGCCTTGGTCTTCACTGCCGCCGGCGCAGGTTGACTCGACGTCGTATGTGCCCGGCGCGGTCCGGACGCCGGTCCCAGCCCCCGCAGGAACGCATCCAGTTGCGAATCCTCGACAACGGGAGGACTCCACCCCGGCCCACTCGCGGCGTGGTGGCAAAACGGCTCCAATTCCGCAATCAGCTCGGCCATCGTCTGGTAGCGATCCTGCGGCGTCTTGGCGACCATACGATGGAAGACCGCATCCAGCGCCGGGGTCACTTCCGGACACGCGTCGCGCAAGGAAGGAATCGGTTTCGCCTGGTGAGCCATGAGTCTCTCCATAGCGGTTTCGCCAGCGTACAGCGGCCGGCCGGTCAGCAGATACCAGAGCGTGACGCCCAAGCTGTAGATGTCGGCCCGCGCGTCGGCGTGCTTGGTGTCCATCGCCTGTTCCGGGGCCATGTAGTCCACCGTGCCCATGATCTGGCCGGTCCCCGTCAGTTGATCCTGCTGGGCACCGGCCGTGTCGAGCCGCGCCAAGCCCATGTCGAGAATCTTGACGATGCCTTGTCCGTGGTCAGTTGTTCTTGGTCCGTGGTCTGCTACTGACAACGGACCACTGACGACTGACAAAAGCAGGTTCGCCGGCTTGATGTCGCGGTGGATCACTCCGTGTTCATGGGCGTACTGGAGCCCGCGAGCTGCTTGCAGGATGCAGTCCAGCGCCACGTCTAACGGGAACGGCCCGTGTTTCTTCACGAGCGACGACAGATCGCCACCGTCCACGTACTCGGTCACCAGGAAGTGCGTGCCGCCCGCTTCGCCCGCATCGTGGGCGATCACGATGTTGCGATGCGTCAGCCGGGCAGCAGCTTCGACCTCACGCTGGAACCGTCGCAAAGCCTCCGGCGTCTTGGTCACCTTGGGCGACAGGACCTTTAACGCCACCAACCGTTTCATCCGCCGATGCTCGGCCTTCAGCACCAGCCCCATGCCGCCCTGGCCGAGCTTGTCCAGAATGACGTACTCCCCCAGCACCAGCGACCGGCCCTTGCCAGCGTAAATCTGCTGGGCCTGGTAAGCGGTGAGCTTCTTCAGACGGACCAGTTCCTTCGCCAGCTGTTCACCGTCCTGCGGTTTCTTGTCGGCGGGGAGGCTGTCGATCAGTGCCGCGACGACGTCGGCCGACATCAGGGTACTGTCGACAATCTGCCTCACGAATTGGTCCAGGTGGAGCGTCACGACGATCTCTCCGATGGCACGCATTCGGCCACTGCCGCATGGTTCCTGCGACAATAGCTGACACGATGCCCCCCTGCAATAGCACCCTGATACGATAGTCGTGACGCCACACCCGTTTCGACGGTCTGTCCGGCGCACGTGGGCAGTGAGGTCACTACCCGCCGGCATTCGCTTTCTCGTCCTTCGACGGCCTTGCCAGGATGACGCGGTCCATCCAGAGGCCGTTGCTGTCCGTCGAACCGTTGACGTAGTCCGGGCCTTTTACTTTCAGGGAGATGTACGCGTCCCAGTCGTTGACGCTCGGATCGTCGGTTTCCGGCACGAACAGGCGATCGACATGTACGCCCAGGCGTCGGCTCGCATGAGCCCAGACCATCGTCCCCTTCTTCACACGGGTCCGGCCGATCTTGAAGACATGGTACTTGCCATCCTGATGAACTTCGTCCGGCTGGAGCGTGATCGTCGGCCCGCCCGTCACGCCGAACGTCAGCGGCTGTTTGTGCGCGTCATCGCTGTCAGCGGCGAAGGCTGCGGCCATGCCTCCCGCGGCTTTGGCGTCCTCGACGAAGTTCTGACGCCCGGGGGTGTAGGGCGAGAACGTGAGCCAGTTGAAATCCGCCACGTCGCGGGGCGGCAGTTTCTGAAACGGCTCGGGCAGTTTCGGGTCCCGGAACAGCGCGGCCAATCTGGCAATCTTGGGCTCGCGTACAGCTTGCGCTTTCTCGGAAAAGAACGCCTTGAACTGGGCTCGCCAGTTCGTCTCATAGCGGCGGATCACGGTTTCATGGTCGAACGGCATGGCCTGGTCCGCCGCCAAGCGGCGATCGAGCCACGGCCAGAGGTACAGCAGGGCGCCGTCCACGATCAGGCGTTCCTGCTGCACGTGCAGGACCTCCAGGCTCCCCGGCTCGACCAGTGCCTCGGCCGCATCGAAGAGCCGCTCCGCGGTGCGGAAGAAGTCCAAGTCCAGGTACTTGAGCCGATGCGGGGCGTTGCGCACCAGCAGGAACTCGGCGTCCTTGTCGATCCGCGCCTGCAGGTACTTCAGGTACTCGTCCATGCGGGGCGCGGCGGCGCCGAAATAGCCCGCCATGAAGGTCTCGATCAGCGGCTCGACCGGCTGGTAGGGATTAACCATCATTTTGTATCCCAGCCAGTACTTGAGCGCCGTGAAGTTCTCGCCGGGCTCATGGTCCTCCTCGCATTCGCAGAACATAGTTTCCGCGTGCATGTCCGCGAACAACTTCATGTCCGGCCCGATGCACTGGATCATGCAGAACGGCGTGGGGAACTGGTACAGCCCGTAGCTGATCCAGTAATCCCAGATAGCCAGGTGCGGCGCGATCTTGCCCCAGGCGAGAATCTCCCCGTAGTTCTTGGCGTTGGAGGGATGGTTCAGGGGCCGCACCAGGTCCACTACGCTGTACACGTCGCACCACCTGACGATCACGTTGTCGCGAGGCTTCAGCGTCTTGGGCGGCGGCTCGGTCCGGTTGTAGGCGAACGTCTGCAGCAGGATATCCGGGTACTCGTCCTTGATGCTGTCGGCGACGGCGTTGATAAAGTCGATCATCGGCCCGCTTTCCGAGCCTTCGCGTTTGGCGATCGCCTGGCAGTTCTCGCACTGGCATTCGGCCGCTCCCGCATCGTTCTGGCTGATGTCGTAAATCCGCGGTGGCGGGATTCCAGCCTTGGCCGCTTTCTCCCGATCCCGTTTGACGAATTCGCGCAGCCGCTGGACCACGATCCGGCGCACGTCCGGGTGCGTCAGGCACAGTTGTCCCGGCCCGTTGCCGCCGGTGGCCGGCAGCCGCTTGCCGCCGACCAGGGAAAAGTACTCCGGGTGCGTGTCGAACCAGTCGCGGGCGTTGACGTACTGGAAGAAGGTGTGGCAGGTGCCGGGCGAGCCGTACAGCTGGTGATTGGCGACGCTGTGTTTGTTCCGCAGCAGGAATTCGCTGTGACGCCTGGCCATGTCGGCCGTCGGCAGCATGGTGTGGTACGTGATGTAGATGTCGCGCATCCAGATGTACGGTTTGGCCTGAACATTGGGTTTGGGGAATTCCAACGTGGGGCGGGAAGGGACGATCTGGGTATCGCGGGCGAGCCAATGACAGCCGACCTGCTGCTCCAGGAACTCATAGACCGCGTAGAGCGTTCCCCGCGGCCGTCCGCCGGTGAGGATCAGGTTCTGGCCCGCGCAGCGGATCACCCATTCCTCATCGCCGAGATTTGCCGTCTCGATACCCTGCTGTGCTGCGAACTTCGTCCAGCCGACGTAGATTCCGCGCATGTTGTCGGCACATTCGGATTCCGCCCTGGCCGGAAAGGCAGCGCCGGTGACGCGGCCCAGAAAGTCGTTCAACTCGTGGAACGCTTTCTGTTCCAACTCACTGGCCTGGTCTGCATGCACGAGCGTGTACTGCGTCCGGCCGTCGCGGGTGATGGTCAGCAGATCTTCGGCGGGCAAGACCGGCGGCGGGCCCGCAAACACTAAGCCTGCCAGAACGGCGATGATCGTAAACGTCCTTTGAGGGTTCATCCGGGGGATCTCCTTGATAGGGTCGGCAAAACGCCGTGGGCGACCGAACCCGATTGTACCGACATCCGGTTGTCGATTCACCAGGGGCCGATGGACGTGGCCGCCCGAATCGTGAACGAGGGAACGCACCCAAGCCGAGGTTTGCCTGCGTATCGAAGAGTTCCCGGACGCCTTGCCGGACGCTGGCTCGAACGAGCCCTACGCGCAGAAGTGCGAACGGGCGGATCATCAGGTTTGCAATCGCATTTCGGAGCGGAGGTGACTGGATTTCAGCCGCCGCTGACGGGCGGGATGCAGGCCAGGACGGCGCTGGGCGGGACGGGCGTCTGGTCTGTAGCGTAGTTCGCGTCGACGGCGAACAACGAGCGCGACGCCAGTTCGGCCAGCGCGGGGTATTGCTCGCTGACCGCCGACCGCAATTGGGCGACGGTGGCTCCGGGCGGCAAGTCGACTTGGATTTCATCCTGGCCGGCCAGTTGCCGTGCGAGGGCAAAGAGTTTGACGGCTGTCTTCATGTCACCGTGAGATCCTCGCTGCGGGAAGTGAGCAGGGACGCCACCTCCGGCATCAGGTTATAGGCCAACGCCAGAAGCTTGAGCGGGTGGAGCGTGGGTTTGGAGGTGCCCTGTTCCATCTGAATCTTGCACGCGCTGCACTCCGTCACGCCCGCTTGCAGTTCCGGGTTGCGGAGTTCGGAGATCAGGCCCCAGCCGGCGCGCAGACTGGCGCGGTAGTTCTGCCGCCGGAGTCCGAACGTGCCCGCAATTCCGCAGCAGCCGCGTTCGATCCGCTGCAGCGTCAAGCCGGGGATCAGCCGCAGCAGATCCTCGCCGGGGCTGCCCGCTTGCAAGGCCCTCAGGTGGCAAGACAAGTGGTAGCCCAGCGTCGCGTTCAGCGGCCGCAGGTCCAATTCCAGCTTGCCGGCCTGATGCAGTCGCCAGAGGTACGTACAGGCTTCGGTCGTGTTCTCCGCCACCAGCCGCGCGTCCTCTTCGTCAAACAAGTTGGGATACTCGTGGATCAGGCACAAGGCGGCCGCCGGTTCGCTGGCCACGATCGTGTATCCCTGCCGCACGGCGTCAGCCAGAATCGCCAGGTTCCGGGCGGCCAGTTTGCGAGCGATGTCCACGGCGCCCATCGAAATGGCGGCCATTCCCGATTGGACCTGGTGCGGATGCACGTACACCGCCACGCCGTTGTGCTTGAGGACAGCCACCAGCGACTGGGCCAGTTGCGTGTCGTGCCAGTTGGCGTACAGATCGACAAAGTACAGCACCTTGTTGCCGGAGCGGCGACTGGGACGGTCGAGTCGCCGCCGATGGGCGATCTGCAGGAAGCTGCGGCCCTCGATCCGCGGCAGCTTGCGCCCCTGGGCAATGCCCACCGTTTTTTCCAGCAGCCAACGCATCCGCCGGTTGCGGAGCGCCCAATTGGTGAGCGAACTGAACACCGCCCCCCAGGCTGCCAGCACGTCCAGGCGGGCCAGGCACCAGTCGGACATGGTCAACCCGTTGTTGGCGACGTACTGGGCTTTGGTCTCCAACGCGAGTTTCGGAATATCGACCAGGGCCGGACACTCGAAACGGCACTGGTGGCAGTTGACGCACAAGTCCGCGATCGATTTCAACTCCTCGGCTTGCAGCCCGTTGGGGTCGAGCCAGCCGGTGAGCACGGCCCGCAGCAGGTTGGCCTTGGCCCGTGGCGAGGCTTCTTCCCGCGGGGCCGAGCGAAAGATGGGACACATCCGCTCCTCGGGCCCCTGGGTCCGGCAGCGGCCGCAGCCGTTACAGGCCCGCGTGGCGCGGCAGATGTCTTCCCAACTCCAGGCCAACTCCAGTTTGAGTTGAGCCGGGGCCGGCAAGGCCGGCGCCGCCGCTTCGCCCTCGCCGGCGGAGGCCGCCGCGGCGGGCGCCGCCGGCATTGGCGACGGGATCGGCGGTCGCAGGTTCCGGGTCAGCGGTTGGGGGAACTCCGCGACCACCTTGCCGGGATTCAAGATATTGTTGGGGTCGAAGATGCGTTTGACTTCGCGGAACACCTCGTACAGCGGCCCCACTTGCCGGCGCAGGAACCAGCTGCGGCTGAGTCCCAGGGAGTGCTCGCCGCTGATCGTGCCGCCGACGGCCAGTACTTCCTCGTACAGGTCCGTGGCCAGGTCCTGCATCAGGCGCTGATGCTCCGGGTTCCCCAAATCCAGGAAGGGCCGCAAATGCAGCTGGCCGTGTCCCATGTGGGCGAACATCGGGACTGTCACCGCGTGCTTCTTGAAGACGTTCTGCATCCGCACCAGAAAATCGGGTAATGTCTCCGGCGGCACCGCGATGTCCTCGATGAAGGGCAACGCCTGCGTCGTCCCTTTCAGACGATACAGGGTCGTGGCCACGCGCCGCGAGAGTCGCCAGTAGAAGTTGCGCTCCTCCTTTTCCATCGTGACCCGGCCATCGAACGCCAGATGCCGCTCGCGAGTCAGTCGTCCGACCACGGCCTTCAGCCGCTGGCCCACCTCGTAGGCGTCGTCGCCGGATTGCTCCACCAGCAACATGGCTTCGGCGTCTGCCGGGATCAACATCTCGTACCGCACATCCATCTCCCGCGCGATGGTCAGCAGCCGCCGGTCCATCAAATCGCACGTGGCTGCGCCACAGCGGATGACCTCCAACGCGCCCCGCGCCGCCGACTCCAGGCGGTCGAAAAACAACAACGTCAGGCCGCGGTGCTTGGGACGCGGCACCGTCCGCACCGTGGCCTCGGTGATGATCGCCAGCGTGCCCTCGGAACCAACCAGCAGCCGGGCCAGATCCAGGCGATCTGCCGCCAGCACGTCGTCCAGCTGGTACCCGCAGCGGTTCACGAGCGTCTTGGGTTGGTGCTGGGCGATGACTTTCTGTTCCCGGATCAGCAGTTCTGCTAGGCGGCGGACCAGTTGCTGCCGCTGCGGGTGCGCCCGCTCGGCCTCGTCGTCGGCGATGGCGTGCCGGCCGACTTCCAGCACCTGGCCGTCCGCCAGCACGACTTGCAGGCTCTCGACGTGGTCTCGCGCCGAGCCGTACAGCGGCCAGTGCGTGCCGGAGGCGTCGACGGCCAGCACGCTGCCCATCGTGGAGACGCTCCGCGTCGCCGGATCGGGGCCGAACAGGCGGCCATGGCGGGCCAACTGCCGGTTCAGGTTGGCGAGGATCACGCCCGGCTGGACGCGCACGGTGTCGGGTCCGATTTGGAGAACTCGCCGCATGTTGGGCGAGAACTCCAAGACCAGGCCGGGCCCCAACGAATCGCCGGCCAGGCCGGTGCCCGAACCACGCGGATAGATCGGAATGCCTTGCTCCGCCGCGTACTGGACGCACGCCACCACGTCGGCGACGCCGCGCGGCCGGACCACGCCCAACGGCCGGATCTGGTAAATGCTGGCGTCCGTCGAGTACAGCTGCAAGAAGACGTCGTCGCAGCGCACTTCGCCGGCCACCAAGCCGCGCAGGTCAGCCTGAATTCTCTCGCGGTCCGGGTCCATGAATCTCTCACACCGTATACGGAATCTCGACGGAAACCAACTGCGTCCCGAGTTCGGCCGCCAGCGACGCGAACAAGGCCAGGTACACCAGCACGGCCACCGACTGCTGGCCCAGCGGCTGGCGGATTTCTGGGGCCAGAATCCGCAGCAGCCAACAGGTCAGCAGGGCCATGACCCAGCGAAACACGAGAAACAGCCAGAACAAACCCGGTACCTGGCGCGAGGCGAACAGGGCAATCCCCATCCCTAGCACGCCCAGCACCGTCCGCACGGCCAGGGCCGCCCCGGCGAGCCCGGCCAGTTGCTCCAGGGGTAAACGCTGGACGCAGGCCGTGTTCAAGTGCCACAGTCCCAGCCACAACGTCGCCAGAATCACGCCCAGCAACAGCCCGCTGGAGACCAAATCGGCCAGGGCCAGCCACATGCCCAGCCCGCTGGTAACGCGGCTCCAACCGGTCGCCAACGAGACGGCCAACACCGCCGACAGCCCGGCCCCGAAGACGGCCGCCCGACCCGCCTCGTTCCGGCCTCGCTGGTAAAACGCGGCGGCCGCACAGGCCAACACGCTGAGCAGGATTGCCAAGAAGATCACGCCGCCCGACCGCTCTGCCGGTTCGCCGTCCAGATGCACCAAGGCGGCGGCCGTCACGCCCAGGATCAGCAGGCACCAACAGCTCAGCCGATGAAAGCTCGCGGCGGCCAGGCTTGCCGGCGTCAAGCCGATCCCGATCGCGATGCCCAAGGCAAGCCGGAGCACGAACTGGAGGGCAACGGGTGGCATAGGACAACTCAGGTCCAAAGCGTGATCGATCGCAAACAGCTTCGACAGCAACTTCTCTGCCTACCAGTATAGACGCCCCAACAGCACGTGGCGAGTGTGTCGAAAGAGCATTGCGGAGGGGACATCGATCGAGTACAACAAATCCGCCGTGTCCGATCCTTTCCTTGAGGAGAACCCGTTATGCGGACAACCCTTGGTGATCGTCGTCAGCCGGGGCGGCTTCTGGCGGCCGTGATGCTCGCCGCCGTTGCGCCCCTTGCCTGGGCGGGTGAGTCGGCCAGCCGCGCCGAGGCGCAGCGTCCCAACATTCTGTTGATCGTGAGCGACGACCAGGGCTACCGCGATCTGGGTTGTTTTGGCGGCGTGAACGTCAAGACGCCCAACCTGGACCGCCTGGCGGCTGGCGGCGTGCGGTTGACTCAATTCTACGTCAACTGGCCTGCCTGCACGCCCTCGCGGGCCAGCCTGCTCACCGGCCGGTTTCCCCAACGCTGCGGGACGTACGACATGATGCGCAACGACCTGGTGAACTACGACCACCGCTACACGCCGGACGAGTACGCCGTGTCGCCGGAGATGATCCTGGGAACGGACGAGCGGGAAGTGTTCCTCTCCGAGTTGCTCCGCGAGCACGGTTACGTCAACGGCTGTTTCGGCAAATGGGACGGCGGGCAGTTGCAGCGATTCCTGCCGCTGCAACAGGGCTTCCACGACTTCTACGGCTTCGGCCACACGGGCATCGATTACTTCACCCACGAACGTTACGGCATCCCGTCGATGCGCCGCGGCAACCAGTTGACAACCGAAGACAAGGGGACGTATGCCACCGAGCTGTTTCGCCGCGAAGCCGTCCGCTTTTTGAAAACCCATCATGCCCGGCCGTTCTTCCTGTACGTGCCGTTCAACGCGCCGCACGGGGCCTCGAGCCTCGAGCCCGGCGTGCGCGGCACGGTGCAAGCGCCGCCGGAGTACCTGGCCATGTACCCGGAGGGCAAGACCACCCGCGAGCAGCGGCGGCGCGGCTACTTGGCGGCGGTCACCTGCATGGACGACGCCATCGGCCAGTTGCTCGAGCTGCTGGATGACTATGGAATCGCCCGCAACACGATCGTGGTGTTCCTGTCCGACAACGGCGGCGGAACGGGATCGGACAACGCGCCCTTGCGCGGCGGCAAGAGCCAGATGTTCGAGGGCGGGATCCGCGTGCCGTGCATCGTGCGTTGGCCGGAGCGGATTCCCGCCGGAGGAACGTGCGACGAGTTCGTGACGGCGCTGGAGTTCTTTCCCACGCTCGCCGCGGCCGCCGGCGCTCCGCTGCCCCGGGGCATCGTCTACGACGGCTTCGACATGTTGCCCGTGCTGCAGGGCCGACAGAAGTCGCCGCGAGAAGAAATGTTCTGGGAACGCCGGTCGGATCACGCGGCGCGCGTAGGCCGCTGGAAATGGGTCGAAAGCGCCCGCGGCAACGGCCTGTTCGACCTGGCCAGCGACGTCGCGGAACAACAGGATCTGTCCGCCGCAAAGCCGGAAGTGCTGGCCCTGCTCAAGGCCCGCTTCGCCGCCTGGAAACAGGCGATGGCCGACGCCGAACCCCGCGGGCCATTCCGCGATTACTGATCCGGCGTCCCCGTCGCGGGCAGTCTCCGGCCGCGCGGGGGAGTTCCTGTCGCGAGCAGAAGGTGCGATCGCCAGGCCGGGACCGGTCAGCGTTCGATCCGGTACAGGTGCGTCTTGGTGCGAAGGATCAGCGCGTCGCCGATCACGGCGGGCGACGCCATGCAGCCGGAGTCCAGCGGGTTTTCGGCCAGCAATCGAAACTCGCGGCAATTGGCCTCGATCACTCGCGAGCGGTTCTCCTCGTCAAAGAACCAGATGCGGCCGTCGGCATAGATGGGCGACGCGCTGTGGCGGCCGCCCATGCGTTGCGTCCAGGCGGGGACGCCGGTCCTAACGTCCAGGCACGTGGCGATCCCTTGATCGTTGACCATGTACAGGTGGTCCCGCACGATCAACTGGGAAGGACGCGTGGGCGTGGCCCGGCCATAGCTCCAGGCAAGGTGCGTCTTCGTCACGTCGCCGGTTCCGTCGGGACGCACGGCCAGCAGCCGCAGACCGCCTTCGGTATTGATGATCACCAGGCCGTGGCTGTACAGCGGTCGGGCCGCCGGATTAAAGCCGCCGTGATAGACTTTCCACAACTCCTTGCCCGTCAGCGGGTCGTAAGCCACGGTGCCGACCGCAGCCGGACTGACCACCTGCAACCGTCCTTGGTGTTCGAACACCGTCGGCGTGCAGTAGCCTTTCTTCAGATCGCCGTTGTCGGTCCCGTAGTCGATGCTGCGGTCGGCCTTCCACACCGTCCTCCCGGTGTGTTTGTCTAGGGCGACGACGTACTGCAGGTCGTAGCCGTCGAAGTTGACGATCAACAGGTCGCGGAACACAATCGGCGAGGAACCGGGCCCGCGCCAATGGTCGCAGGGAAGATCCTGACGGGACCAAAGGACTCGGCCGTCCGTCGTGTCCAGGCAGGCCGTGCCGGCGCTGCCGAAGTGGACCCAGAGTCGCCCCTGCTCGACCACCGGCGTCGAACTTGCGTAGCTGTTGTACGGATAACAGTCCATCGGCTCCGCGATCTCAAAGACGGTGATCTCCTGCACGATCCTGCCCGTCCTGGCATCGGCGCAGATGGCGAACAACTGTTTGCCGTCCTCGGTGGCGGATGTCAGCCAAATCTGCTCGCGCCAAACGACGGGCGACGACCAGGCCTTGCCGTGAATCTCCGTCTTCCAAGAGACGTTCCGGGTCTCGCTCCACTGCAACGGCAGCGATGGGGAGTCCGCGCAGCCGTCTCCGCGCGGCCCTCGAAATTGGTTCCAGTGCTCCGCCCCGGCCAGAAAAACGGGCGACAACAGAAGCAGGGCGACAACCGGCAGCAAACGCGTTTTCATAAGGCGGGCAAGAGCGTGCAAGGAATACGGCTTGGAGCGAACGGGCGGAACCATGCCCAAACGACCTGTTCCAGCACTGGGGACTTTAACCGCAGACGCCGGATCGTTCCAGGGGCTTGAAGCAGACGTCGGTAGGAATCTCTGACCGGTTGCGTCGGGGAACGTCGTGTCGGGGGAGCCTTCGGGCCGAGGGCTGAACGACGCCGCCAGCTTGCAGTTCGTTTCGAGTTCGCGGAGTGAGTGTACCAGGGGCTCGACGGGAGTGCCGACGCGTGCGACAATGACGCTGGATGGCCAACCCCCGGCGAAGCCCGCGATCATGAGCGAGTATGACAGCCCGTGGAAGGAATCGCTGGAAGTCTTTCTGAAGCCCTTTCTCCAGTTTTTCTTTCCCGAGGTTCATGACGACCTGGATTGGAGCCGCGGGTATGAGAGCTTGGACAAAGAACTGCAACAGATCGTGCGCGAGGGCGAGTTGGGCCCGCGACTGGCCGACAAGTTGTTCAAGGTTTGGCCCAAGGACGGCGCGGAGGTGTGGCTGTTGATCCACGTCGAGGTCCAGAACCAGTTGGACGAGCAATTCAGCGAGCGGATGTACGTCTACAACTACCGCATTTTCGATCGGTTTCGACGGGGTGTCGTCAGTTTGGCAGTGCTGGGAGATGAACGCTCGCATTGGCGTCCGCGGCAATTTGTGTTTCGCCGCTGGGGGTTCTCGCTGCGAATGCAATTCCCGATTGTCAAGCTGTTGGACTACCGGCAAAGTATAATCGAGTTGGAGGCCAATCCCAATCCGTTTGCCGCCATCGTGCTGGCGCACCTGAAGGCGCTGGAAACAAAACGCCGCCCGACGGAGCGTTTCCGGTGGAAGTTGCGGCTGATCAAAGGGCTCTTTGATCGCGGATTGGACGCAGAGCAGATTCGGCAGTTGTTTCGGCTGATCGACTGGCTCATGGACCTCCCGCCGGAACTGGAGCGACAGTTTGTGGATGAACTTCACGACTTTGAGGAGGAACGGAACATGCCCTACGTGACGAGCGTGGAACGAGTGGCCCGCGAGAGGGGACGCGCAGAGGGAATTCACGAGGGACGCCAGGAGGGACGCCAGGAAGGACGTCGGGAAGGACGTCGGGAAGGACGCCGGGAGGGCGAAGTCGCCGGCCTCCAGGAGGGCATCGAATTGGCGTTGGAGCTGAAGTTCGGGGCCGATGGCCTGGCGCTGATGCCTCAGGTGCGGCAGGTCGAAGAACCAGAACTGCTGAGAAACATCCGTCAGGCGCTGCGGACCGCCGGAACGTTGGAACCGATTCGGGCACTGCTGGGCGAGACGGCTTGAAGGTTCGGCGGCGTTGCAACCTGCGCTCAGGCTACCAGCGCGTCGTAAATCCGTCGGGCGACCTCGCGATCGTTCAGATACCCGATGATGCCGTGGCGGTTGGGAGTCTGGTTGTCGACGTCGGTCTTGTTCTCGATTTCGGGACTGATCGGGAAGTGCTTCCTGGACAGCGGGTACAGGGCGACTACGTCCCGGTCGTCCATCGCGTTGAACCACTTGTCCACGCACTGCGGATGATGGTTTGGGGCGAGGGCTCGCTTGATTGCGGTCACGCCCAGCGGACAACCGACCGTCAGGTACAGGGGCACGCGCCAGCCGCTGGCCGGGCCGTCCCGCCGCAGCAGACTGTACGCCACGACAGAGCCCAGCGAGTGGCCGACGACGACGGTCGGAACGCCCGGTTGCATGGCTTGGCGGATGCCCGTCTCGATCTGGTCGCGGATGCCGGGGTTCCGCAGGTACTGGTACACGTCGTTGGTGATCAGCGCGATCGTCGCGGCGCTGGCCGGGCGGACTCGATCGATCGCTCGCAGCGCGGCTTGGACCCATTCCCAGTTCAACGGCCCGCGCTCCACGACCCGGCCTGCGGCCTCGCCGGCGATCTGCTCGTCGGTGATTCCGTTTTGTTCGCAGATTTCGCCGATGATCGCCTGGGCGAACGTGCGTTGTTCCGAATCTTCACCGGCTCCCCGCACAATCACTTCGGCGGCCTGGTCCGCTGGGACGCCGGAGACGAGGTCGAAGAGCGTCTGGCCGTAGTACGGGAAACGGACCGCGTCTTCCGGGATGGGCAATTCCAACTGGGACTTGGCCAGGCCCTGGCGCAAGGTCGCGAGCCACTCGCCTTTGAGCGTGGCCGCATCCTTGTGCTCTTGGGCACGTCCGTGGACGAAAACCAATTGCCGCATGTCAAACCTCCCCCGCGCGCATCGCGGCGCGGATCTTCTGGACGCCGGTCGCATCAAGGAACGTCCAGAGCGATGGAACCAGGTGTCGTTCGATCCCCGCGACCGGAGCGGGAAGCGAAACACGATGGGCGCGAAGCAACGCCCAGCCTTGCGCGAGCAAAGGAAAGAACGGAAAGACGCCGTTGTTGGCCAAACCGCACGACCCCGGCAGACTGCGGGCCAACAGGGCGATATCGAACAACCGCAGCCCCAGGCCGTTCTGCAGGTCCTGCTGCAGCGATTCGATCCTGTCGCGGCGGTTCAGATCATGATAGGCGTAGGCGGCGTACAGGGCCATCGCCGGGTCCACGTTTTTGGCGTCTTGCATGCGCGACGCCAGTCGGTCGGCATCGTCCGGCTCCAACTGGAAAGCGCCGAACCGGGCCGACGAAGCGATCACCGCGCGGAGGTGACGAAGCTCCTCGATTTCCCCAGGCCATTCCCGCCGGCGCGGAGACCGGCCGGTCGGTTCGTACGTCACGGTTTCCAATTCCCCGTCCTCGAAGGTGATCGCCGTCACGAAATCCGGAATCGCCGGCAGCACGACGCCGTTGCCGTCCTGGAACGTCAACAAGACGTTGGCCGCAGGCCCCTCCCGGACGCGAATCTGCAGCGAATCGCCTCTCGCGCCGACCGGTTCGCAGCTTGCCTTCGGGCTGTACACATCGCGGATCCTCGCCCCCCGCAGCTTGAAGCCGCAACCCGTTGGAAAGTGGTCCGGTCCGAAGGCCGCCGCCGAGCGAGCCAAAGAAGTCGTCAACAACGTCGTTTCCCGCGCATGCCGCCAGCTGGTCGCTTCCAAGAGTTGGGCCGACAAATCGCGTCTGCCCGCCAAGTCGTTGCGCAACACCGACCGCCACATTCCGGACAGCGTGTCCGGCTCAGCGTGCTCGTTCAGGCCATAGGTTTCGGTTCCGCGCGGCAGGCCGCCGCGCAGGACGCCGGAGGGACCGCGGCGGGACAGGGGCAGGCACGCAAGCCAGGCGCGCTCGTCGGACGTGATGCGGGCGTCGGGAGTCTGCGTCACAGCGGCATCGACGCGGGCCTCGGCCAGTCGCCGCCGCACCTCCGCCTGCAGATACCGTTTCAGCGGCCACGGGCGAACGAACGCTTTCGTCGGGTCGACCTCCGGCAGTTGATCGATGATCGAGCTGTCGTTGCCTTGCAGGGCATCGACCAGCGCTTCCGTATAAACGGCCTGGTAGCCCCTGGCGGCGTCTGCCGGGTCCTTGACCTCCAGCGCCGGTTTGCCCAGCGTGCAGGCGAAGAACAGATCCACCGCCCGTTCCAGTCCGCTGGCCCCCGTATTGGGAAAGACCTCGCTGCCGGTCACGTACTGCGATTGAATCCCCTCGGCCGCAGTTCGGCAGGCATCGGAAATCAGCACCACGTGGGGAATGCCGCACTGTCGCGCCAGGACCACGCTGCCTTCCACGTTGACCGCGGCCTGGGTATCCTCCGGCGCCCGTGACAACAACCAATACTCGCCGTAACGGATGTTCACGCCGTGGCCGGCGAAGTACACGATCAGCTGGTCCACCGTCGCCCGTTCGACGACCTGTTCGATCGCGTCCTTGATCTGTTGGACATCGACCCTGCCCGTCCCGTCGGTAATGACTTTGATCAGGTCGCGTTCCAGGTTTTGGTCCAGCGCCCATTGTTCCATGGCTTGGACGCCGGACGCAACGGCTTGGAGCCGCTGCAGGTTACCCGTCTTGCTGACGCCGATCAGAATCGCCGCGCGTTGCATGGCGTCATGTCTCCGGCCTCTTAGTCGCGCCCCCACTCCGGTTCGGGATGCATCTCGCTGAGCAGGTTGTTCTCAGCGGCCTCGTGCTCCTTGAGCAAGTCGGCAAAGTCCTCGAACTCCTGCTGCACGCGTTGCCACCAGGCGGCGGGACTGTCGTCCGATTCGCACAGGCTGCGCATGCGGTGCAGTGCTTCGACCAGGTCCGAGTGCTGCTGCTGGAGTTCCTGGGCGCGGGCGGTCAGCCAGGGCGCTTGGCACAGTACTTCTTCGTACCGGCCGCTGCGTTCCTCCGACGCGAAACGGCTTGCCGCTTGCTCGGTCAACCGCTCAAGTCGTTCCCGCAGTCGCGTCACCGCCTCCGTGGACTCGCAGAACAGGTCGCTGATCTCTTTCAGCACATCCTGCGGGTTTTCCAACCGCACCTCACACAAGATCATCGGCTCTTGGAAGGTTTGTTCGTCCGTCATCGGAGTCTCCTTGGTCGTCCCCTGCCTGCCAAGTCGGGGGAATCCCGGCGGCGCAGGGACGACAGCTTGCCCGTTTCGTTAGGACCGTCCCTGGCAATCAGGAACCGGCGTTCCTCCGGTTGAACGCCCGCCTTCTATCGTGTAGACGAGAGCACCGCGCACGGCGGCGTCGCGTAGAAGTCGGAACTGTGGGGGGCGACAACAAGGGTGAGCAACCACGACAGCGAGATTCCGCCCCGACCAGTCTAGATTGTAGTCCGACTTGTTGACCGTCGTCAACCCGGCGGGGCCTGCAGTCGTTCTTCTTCGGGTTTCTCTACTGCAGCTCGGAGCCAGGCCCCTTTGTTCAACAGGCTGATCGGCAATCGCCACGGCGTTGGACAGCGCCGGCGCGCTCCGCACCGCGGCGTTGCAGGGCAATCCGCATTCTCTGCCGGGCGCGTTGCCCGGGGGCCGCGATGATCCGGGCTCAGACGAATTTCGTCACGCCCGGGATGGGCACCGGCGCCACGTCCAGCTTCATTTTCCAGTCCAGTTCGGCCGGCATCAGTTTTTGTTGGGAATTCACGGCCATTTCCCAGGTGACCCGTTCGCCGGTATGGGCCGACTCCCGCGCCATCAACGCCATCTGGTTGCTCTTCAGCATCACCTCGCCGTCGTTGGGTGGACTGCCTGCGCGAATCGCCTTGAACAATTCGTCGTGCTCGATCTGGTGCATGGCCCGCGGACGGCCTTTGTACTCCCACTCCGTCGCGCCGCGAATCGAGGCTCCCGACCAACTGAGGCTGCAGCGGCCTCGGGTGCCGACAATCTCCAAGCGGAATTCGCCGTGGCAACCGCTCCAGCCACGGATCTTGAACACCGCCAGCACCCCGTTGGCGTACTCGTACGTCGCATCGTAGTGGTCGTAAATGTTGCCGTACTCGGGGATTTGCCGTCCGCCCGAGGCCACGCAACTTACCGGCGGGACTTCGCGCTGAATCCAAGCGATCTCGTCCACCTGGTGCAGGCCCAGGTCCATCATATAGCCGCCCGACAGCCAGAAGAAGTTGTACCAGTTGCGGAGTTGCCATTCGAGGTCCGACTGGCCCTCCGGCCGCCGGCCGCCGGTGGCTTCCAACAGTCCGTACCGCCCCCAGCCGCCGCCGATGCGCACGACGTAGATCGACAGCACGTCGCCGATCGCGCCGTCGTGGATGCGCTGGAACGCCTCCTGGTGGGGCGGATGGAACCGGAAGCACAGGCCCGAGCGGATGGCCAAACCCTTCTTTTTGGCCAGTTCCACGCTCTCCAGCATCGACCGTTGGGCGGTGCCGTCGGTCGCGAACGATTTCTCCGCAAACACGTGCTTGCCGGCCTCGACTGCCGCCCGCATGTGCTGGGGGCGAAAGGCGGGCGGGGTGGCCAACAGCACCACGTCCACGTCGCTGGCGATCAACTGCTGATAGCCGTCCAAACCCGCAAACTGCCGCTCCGGGGGTACTTTCACACGGTCGGCAAATTCCTTGCCGAGCAGCTTCAGGCTTCTCTCGACGCGATCGGCAAACACGTCCGCCAGGGCGGTCAATTCGAGGTGGGGATCGGCGTCCAGGGCATTCTTGGCAGCTCCCGTGCCGCGGCCGCCGCAGCCGATCAGTCCCACCTTCAGCACGTCGCTGCCGGCCGCATGGGCAGACTGTCCAATCGGTAGGCCGGCAACCGAAACGGCCGCGGCGGATGTCTTCAGAAAATCACGGCGTGAGGACGCGCCGCCGGTTCTTCGCACACTCTGTTCGGACATGATTGTCGATCTCCATCGAAAGGCCCAAAGGAAGTCGTTCGTGCACCGCGCCGCGTCACCGCCTCCAGTGTCGGCGTGTCACGATCTGAGCATACTTCGCCCCCGCTGGCAAGACGGATCGATGCCGGCCTTGCTTCCGCCCCGGTTGCGGAGCCTGGTGATCCAGCGACGAAACGAGAACCGGAGGCCAGCCGCCTGTCCGCGCGCTGTTTTCCACCGCGGCAGAAAAGCGAGCGAACGGCGATTCCTTGGACGGAGCCCGGCGTCTCCAGGCCGGACGCGCGCGGCGCACGGGCCGGGGGGGCTGGAGCGAAGGCGGGTGCCTTGCTACATTGTCTGCGTCTGGATCGCGAGCGACGGCGATGGCGAACCGATCGCCGGCGGAGACGGCAACGAAGGAGCGGGAAATGCGGCAAGAGGTGATGGGCTTTGACAACGACCGGTATTTGCAGGAGCAGTCGGCCGCGATTCTGGAGCGTGTGCAGCGCTTTGACAACAAGTTGTATCTGGAGTTCGGGGGCAAACTGCTGTTCGACTATCACGCCGCCCGCGTGCTTCCCGGCTACGACCCGAATGTCAAGATGCGGCTGCTGGCCAAGCTGAAAGACAAGGCCGAAATTCTGCTCTGCATTCACGCCGGCGCCATCGAACGTAAGAAAATCCGCGCGGACTTCGGGATCACCTACGACGCCGACGCGATGAAGTTGATCGACGACCTGGGCGATTGGGGCATTGAACTGCGAGCGGTCGTCATCACCCGCTTTGAGCGGCAACCGGCCGCGACCCAATTCAAAAACAAACTACAACGCCGCCAGATCCCCGTCCTGACCCACGGTCCGACCAAGGGCTATCCGCTGGACGTGGACGGGATTGTCAGTCCGGAGGGCTACGGCGCGAATGCGTACATCGAGACCACCAAGCCGCTGGTGGTGGTCACCGGTCCGGGGCCGGGCAGCGGCAAGCTGGCGACCTGCCTGAACCAGATGTACCACGACCACCGCCGCGCGATCCATTCGGGATACGCCAAATTCGAGACGTTTCCCATCTGGAACCTGCCCTTGACGCATCCCGTGAACGTGGCCTACGAAGCGGCGACGGCCGACTTGCACGACGTGAACATGATCGACCCGTTTCACCTGGAAGCCCGCGGCGAGACGGCCGTCAACTACAACCGCGACGTGGAAGCCTTTCCGGTGCTGCAAAAGACACTCGAACGCATCACCGGCGGCAAGCCCATCTATCGCTCGCCGACGGAGATGGGGGTCAATCGCGCCACGGCCGGCATGGTCGACGACGCCAGCATCCAGGCTGCCTCGCGGGCGGAGGTCATTCGCCGTTACTTCCGGTACACCTCCGAGTACGCCGTGGGGCTGGTGGACGAGCGGACGGTGGAGCGGGTCCAGCGGTTGCTCGAGGTGTTGCACCTGACGCCCGAAGACCGGCCCGTCGTCCTGCCGGCCCGCGAGGCTGCCGAGGAGTGCCAGCGGCGGGGCAAAGGCAACGCCGGCATCTACTGCGGAGCCGCGATCCAACTCCAGGACGGAACCATCGTGACGGGCAAAAACTCGCCGCTCATGCACGCCGCGTCCAGCCTGGTGATCAATGCGGTCAAACACCTGGCAGGGATTCCGCCGAGAATCCACTTGCTGGCGCCCAGTATCCTGGAATCCGTGACCGCCATGAAGAAAGACATTTTGGGGCGCAAGTCGGTGAGTCTGGATCTGGAAGAAACGCTGTTCGCCCTGGGCGTCAGCATGACGGCCAATCCGACCGTCCAGCTGTGCGTCGAACGATTGAAGGAACTGCGGGGTTGCGACGTCCACATGACCCACATCCCCACCCCCGGCGACGAGGCCGGCCTCCGCTGGCTCGGCGTACACCTGACCAGCGACCCGAATTTTTCAAGCAAGAACCTGTTTGTCGCCTGAAGGCGTGTGGTTGTTTGCGGAGAGGAGCTGTGATGCTTGTTCACTGGACCGGGCTGCGAACGACGCGTGCCAGGGGGGTTGTCGTCCTGGCTGCCGCGATCCTGAGCGCAACGGGCACGGCGGGTTCGCGGGCCGCCGAGGGGCCGAAGCAGGCGTTCTTTGCCTACCGCTCGTTCTGGCCTGAGTTCGGAGCCATGAAACAGTTCCGGGACGCGGGCGTCAACACCGTCTGTATCTTCGCCGCGAACACCGACAACTCGCTGGGCCAGCCCTATTCCAAGTACCCGCCGGTGTGGCGCTGGTTTGGGAAATACGATTTCGACTCGCTGAACCGGCAATACGACGACGTGCTGGCGGTGAACCCGGACGCGGACTTCATCTGCATGATCGATCTGAACACGCCCATCTGGCTCCAGCGGCAACTGGCCCTGCGGGGACACAGCGCCGAGTGTGAGAGCTTTACGATGCTGAGCTGCGCCTGTGCCAATCCGGCTTGGCGCCAGGCGACGGGCGAGTATCTGGAGGCGGTCGTCAAGCACCTGGAGACGCGGTACGGCGACCGCATTCGCGCCTATCTGCTGGCCTGCGGGCAGACCGACGAGTGGATGGACTACAGCCGGGGCATCGCGGGACGCACCAAGACGCAGGCCTGGAAGGCTTGGCGGCAAGCGCAGGGCAAGGCGGACGTGCCCGTGCCCGCGCTGGAACGCCTCGACCGCGCCGCGTTCGACAACCTGATCCGCGATCCGGCGACGGAGCAGGAGGTGGTGGACTATGCGCAGTTCACCGGCGACCTGATCGCGGACGCGGTGCTGGAGTTCGCCGCCAAGACCCGGACGTTGATCCCCAAGCAACGCCAGATCGGTATGTTCTTCGGGTATCTGCTCGAGTTGACCCACTCGCGCATGGTCTGGGCGGGACACCTGGAGTACGAGCGGCTGTACCGTTCGCCCGACATCGACTTTTTCATCAGCCCCGGCACCTACGGCGACCGGCCGATGGGCGGCGGCAGCGGCTTCATGGTGCCCAACGGGACTCGCCGCCTGAACCACAAGGGTTTCCTGCACGAGATCGACCATCGCACGCCGACGTACAACGTCCGGTTGGACGAGTTCGTGTCGATCGGCTGGATGGTGCCCTGGAAGGATCAGGCGGAAACGACTGCCGGACTGAAACGCGAATTCGCCCTGGCGATCGTCAACCAGGCTTCGCTGTGGTGCTTCGACATGTGGGGCGGAGTGTTCCAGACGGCGGAAACCATGCAACTGGTCGCCCAGGCCAAAACGTTGTGGGACCAGCACGCCGGCACGCCCCTGAAGAGCCGCGCGGAAGTGGCGCTGGTGGTGGACCCGCACAGTGCCCGCTATCTGCACGACCAACACGCCGCCATCCCGCAGATTTATCAGGGCACGCGGAACAAGTTGAATCGCCTCGGAGCGCCGTTTGAAGTCTTTTCGTTCAACGACTTGCCGCAGGTTGATCTGCAGCCGTACCGGTTGCTGGTGTTCCCCGGACTGTTCGTCGTCACGCCGGAGAAGCTGGAAGTGCTCCAGAAGCACGTGTTTCGCAACGACCGCACGGTGTTCTTCGCGTATGCGCCGGGCATCTGCGACGGCCGGAGTCTGGACCCGGAGCGGGTGCAGGCCTTGACCGGCACGGCGTTCAAGACGCCAGGCGTCAGCACGGTGCAGCGGGACGGCTGGACGGCGGTCTACGCGCCGAGCTACGAGGCAGTGACGCCGCAGGTGCTGCGGCAGGCGGCGGTGGACGCGGGCGTGACGATCATCTGTCAGGATCCGGTCCCGGTGTACGCCAACGAACGGCTGCTGGCGATCCACACGGCGCAGGGCGGCGAGAAGACCGTGACCCTGCCCGGCGATTTTCGGCAGGTGCGGGAACTGTTCACCGGGCAAGTGATCCCGGTGGCAGCCCGCCGTTTTTCTTACTCGTTCAGGACTCCCGACACCGGGCTGTTTGAACTTGTGCCGTGACCCCGTTGGAGCCCGCGATGCCGCCGCCAGGCCGTCTGGAGACGTAGGGAGCCGTTCCTGTTTCTGCCATTTGGAAGGAGTGTCCCAATGAACTGTTGTTTGAGAAGAAACGTGCTGTGGGGATTGGCCTTCTGGACGCTGGCCGCAACGGCGCAGACCGCCGAACCGTACCCGCCGGCGCCTCCGCCCACTTATCCGCCGATCACGCTGTCGACGTGGTACGAAGTCGATCCGAACTGGCCGCAGCGTCCGGAAGGCATGCCGCTGGGCCGCACGCCGGGGGTCTTCCTCGACGACAAGGACCAGGTCTGGCTGTTTACGCGGGCCAACCCGCCCGTCCAGATTTACACGACGGAAGGCAAGTTCGTCCGGGCGTGGGGCGAGGGCCTGATTGGGGCGACGCCGACAAGCCTCGGCTCCCACCAGATTAAGATCGACCACGAAGGCATGGTCTGGCTCGCCGACACGGCCAATCACGTGGTGCTCAAGTGTACGCCGGACGGCAAGCGACTGCAGACGCTGGGCACGCCCGGCCGCTACGGCTGCGACGAGAGCCACTTCAACCGCCCCACCGACATGGCGATCATGCCGGACGGACAAGTCTTCGTCACCGACGGTTACGGCAACGCCCGCGTGGTCCACTTCGACGCCCAGGGCAAGTTCGTCAAGCAATGGGGCAAGCAGGGCACCGCGCCGGGCGAATTCAGCCTGCCCCACGCGATCGCCTACGACTCGCAAGGCCGGCTCTACGTGGCCGACCGCAACAACGCCCGCATCCAGGTGTTCGAGCAGAGCGGCCGATTCGTCGACCAGTGGCAGAACATCATGGTCCCGTGGGGCATCTGGATCGCCGCCGACGACGCGATCTGGGTCTGCGGCTGTTCGCCCATGCCTTGGGCCGAAAAAGACAAGCCGCTGAGCTGCCCGCCCAAGGACCAACTAATCGTGCGTTTCGACGTCACCGGCCGCGTGCGCCAGCTGTGGACGGTCCCCAAAGGCGCCGACGGCGAGGAGCAACCCGGCGAACTCAATTGGGTGCATGGCATCGCGGTCGACCGCCAGGGCAATATCTACGCCACGGACATCATCGGCGAGCGCGCCCAGAAATTCGTGCGGCACAATTGATCAGCAGCCGGCTGGAGCGGAGCGGGCGGGCCGGAAGCCGTCGCCTGGATGGCCTGGCGAGCGGTCTTGGTCAGCTACGGCTGCTCCGGCGTCCAGCCGATGCCCTCGCGCCGGGCTGCGCCGCTGAACTTCGAAATCCGCGTGCCGCACTTGACCAGCGCGGCCGCCAGCGCCGGGAACTACAGCACCGTCGCCACCTCGTCCGGCAGTGGGCGTGTGAGCGTCCGAGTTAGGCATGACGGACAGGACGGGCGAACCGCGGCGGGAGGGCAGGGGGCGAGGAGCCGGTTCCGGCGGCCGGTCCTTTCGCGAGAGGGGCCAGCCGACGAAGTTGTTGGGAGGCTCGCTTTCTTCACCGCCTTGCGCTCGGAACGGGAACGTCGATGATCGTTCCTGCGAACGACAGCGGCTGTGTCGGTGATCGGCGGAAGTGCGCCGGCGGTCTAAGCGTACGAGGGGACAAGCAGCCGCCTGAGCGAGGTCGGTCGCCGGCGGCAGGATGCGGCACCAAGCCGAGAAGAGACGGTGAAAGGAAAGACGCTTGGTCCGACTCCGATGAACCTCTTGGACTGCGCGTCCGCGTCAAGGGAAAGCGGCCGTTCGCCTGTGCCGCGTTCACGGGCGAACGTCGGGGATGCGTCGCTGGGGTCCGACGTCGCGACGTGGGCACGGGGGCGACGGGCCAAGCTGTGAGCGTAGCGGCTTGACCGCGATCCGGCAGGGGCCACCTCCGTGTCGCGTTTCCAGAGATTCGGCACGTGTCGTGCTCCCCGTCTGAGGTTTGTGCGAAAAATCGGAATTCCCGTTCAAATCGCTTGAACCGGGATGTTGGCGAGTTAGTTTGCGAACTTGTGTTCACGCGCAGGAACGTTTTGTATCCAGTCGTTGGCGCTACGTTGGTTCACACGGCAATCAGGGACGGTGGCCTTGGAGGAGGTCGGATCATGACGCAAACCGGGAACGGGAAGATGGCGGAGTCGAAGGCGAAGACGCGGCGAAGGGGGAGGTCACGATCCGAGGCGACCCGCCGGCAACGACTTAGATTGGAGACGCTTGAAGACCGGCGACTGCTGGCGACGTACGTCTGGGACGGCGGCGGCGGCGATGCGTTGTGGAGCAATCTGGCCAACTGGGACGTGAGCGGCTCCAACCCCACGGCTTTGCCGTCGAGTGCCGACACGGTGACTTTCCAAGGGGCCACGCCCCAGACGGTGACGGTCGACGACGCCTACACCGTGGGCGGGATCAAGTTCACGGCCGCAGGCTATACCCTGACGCCCCAGGCCGCCAGCAACTCGATTACGCTCGATAACGGTGCCAGTGCCGGTTCGCTTTTCAACAGCGTAGGTTCGAACGCAATCGACGTCGACTTGAACCTGCCCGCTCCCCCTGTGGTGATCACGGTCGACGTGACTGCTGGCGAGCTGACCCTCGGCGGCACGGTCACCGCCAACGGGCAGGTCAACAAAAATGGCGCCGGCGCCTTGATCCTGAGCGGCGACAATCCTCTCACCGGCGGCTGGGTGGACGTCAACGCGGGCGTGATCAGCTTGCGGAGCAACGGGGCGGCGATTGGCAGTTACTTCCATGTTACCAACCCCAATGCCGTGGTCGAGTTGCACGGTGGGGTGAACATTCCCAGCGGCCGGATCGTGTACCTGAGCGGCACCGCCACCACTGACAATCCCGCGTTCCGCAGCGTCAACGGCGACAATACGTGGAACGGAAACCTCGTGTTGCACACCGGCAACGGGGACCGGAACGTCGGCGTAGACGCCGGCAGCACGCTCTCGATCACCGGCACGGTCTCCAGCGGCGGCAACCTGGTCAAAGTCGGTGACGGAACGCTGATCCTGAGCGGCGCCAGCAACTATAGCGGCAGCACGCGCATCAAGAACGGCACGCTGCAATTGGCAGGCGGAGCCAACCGTTTGCCGACCGGCACGAGCCTCCACATTGATAGCGGCAAGATCTTCGACCTGAACGGCCAGAACCAGACCATCAACCTGCTCACCTGTGCCCACGGCCAGGTGCAACTCAGCGGCGGCGCGATGCTCACGGTGGGCGGCGGCGACGTGTGGGCAAGCAGCGTGTTCACGGGGACCGGCGGGCTGACCAAAGCGGGCAGCGGCATCTTGACGTTCGGCGCCAACACGGCCAATTACACCGGCGGCACCTTCGTCGCGGGCGGCCGACTCTGGCTGTACTACGGCAACAACAAACTGCCGCAGACCGGCGATGTCACGATCGAAGCGGCCGGGACGCTGGACCTGGCCCACTCCAACAATCCGGGCGCCGTGCAGACCATCGGCCGCCTGCTGGGTTCGGGCACAGTGAACATCGGCACCGCAGGCAAGAGTGTCAACCTGGTCGTGGGCAACGGCAACTTTTCGAGCACGTTTTCGGGCAGCATTCAAAACGGCAGCGGAACCGTATCGCTGACCAAGACCGGCACCGGCCGACTGATGCTGACGGGGGCCAGCAGCTACACCGGCGGCACGACCGTCGATGCGGGCCAAGTGAACCTCCAGAACGGCGCGGCCCTGGGGACCGGCGCCGTATCCGTCGCGGGCGGCGCTACGCTGGAGTTGGAGAACAACATCACGGTCGCGGGCCAGGCCCTGACTCTCAGCCCCAGCAGTTCGGGCGGCATGCTCCGCAACCTCAGCGGCGACAACGTTTGGACCGGATCGGTCAACACAGTCCAACGCAGCTATCTCCGCCTTGACGCCGGCAGCCTGACCATCAGCGGCACGGTAACGGCGGCCGGACAGGCGATCAAGGACGGCACCGGCACCTTGATCCTCACCGGCAACAACGCCGCCAGCGGCTGGATGGACGTCAACGGCGGCGTCGTCAGCCTGCGCAGCAGCACGGCGGCGGTGGGCAGCTACTTTCATGTCGGCAACTCAGCCTCGGCGGTCGAGTTGCACGGCGGCGTCAGCATTCCGAGCGAAAGGCGGATCTACCTGTCAGGCGCCGCCAGCAACGACAACCCCAGCTTCCGCAGCGTCAGCGGCGACAACACCTGGAACGGGATCGTGACGCTGCACAACGGCAACGGAGACCGCAACATCGGCGTGGACGCCCACAGTTCGCTGACGCTGGCGGGAACGGTCAATCAGTCCAGCATCGGCAACCTGGTCAAAGTCGGCGACGGCGTCTTGGTGCTGACGGGCACTGCTACCTACACGGGTACCACGACGGTCAAAGCCGGCATGTTGCTGGTCAACAGTTCGCTGCCCGACCAGGCGGCCAACAATCCGGACGTCACCGTGACCAACGGCGCGACGCTCGGCGGCACCGGCACGGTCAACGGCCAGGTGCTGGTGCAAAGCGGCGGGCATCTGGCTCCCGGCACCAGCCCCGGCATCCAGAACTATGCCGATCTGACGCTCGCGCCCGGCGCGAACTTCGACGTCGACTTGTGGGGCATCGATCCCGGCATCGACCCGGACGACTACGACCAGGCCGTGGTCTCCAACTGGGTGACCCTGACCGATGCCAATCTGAACCTGGACTTCGGCACCGTGCCGTTTGTGCCGGGCGCCGGCGAGACCTATACGATCATCGACCTGACGCACGCCACCAACACGGTGACCGGCGAGTTCACCGGCAAGCCGAACGGCGGCATCTTCGTGGCCGGCGGGCACCGTTTCGGGATCCGCTACGACGCCGGCACCGGCAACGACGTAGTGCTGTACGCCCTGCCCGCCGCAGCGCCCAGCCTGCTGTATGTGAACGACGATTGGTCCACCCTGACGCCCTTCACACCGGTGGACGGCGACTTGGAACAAGACGGCACGCAGACGGCGTACGTGGGCTATGACGCTTTCGGCTCGATCGAAAACGCGTTGGACGCCTACTCGTCTTACGCCGGCCCGATCGTCGTCAACGGCGGCACGTATGACTCGGCGCTGCTTACCGGCGGCGGTGCGGTGGAACTCCGGCTGGTGCAGGACCTGACCGACAGCGAGTTAAACGTGACGCTCCAGGAGGTCAGCGGCGATGCGGGCGACGGCATCGTTACCCGGTACTACAATGCCGCCAACGCCAACTTGACGATCGAACAGGGCGCTTTCGGCGGCGTGATCTCCGGCCCCGGCACGCTCACCAAGACCACCGCCGGTACGTTGACGCTCTCCGGCAGCAATGCGTACAGCGGGGCCACGATCATTTCTGCTGGCATCCTGCAGATCGGCAGCGGCACGGCCCTGGGCACCGGTTCCGTGACCATGCAGGGCATCGGCGGCGGCCAACTGGACCTGAACGGGCAGACCATCGCCAACACGGTGATTCCCAGCTACCAAGCCACGGGTCCGGGCAACGCCGGTTGCCTGGTCAATAGCAACACGTCGACTACCGCGGTGCTCAACGGCCCGGTGCAACTGGGCGGCAATAACTACACGGGCGGCAACGGCAGCGTGACCATCAACGGGCTGGTCACCGACGGCGTCCTGGGCACGGGCAACGACTACGCCATCTACCAGCAAGGCCCCGGCACGTGGACGTTCGCCAACACGGGCAACACGTTTGACGGCTGGTACTACATCCTCGGCGGGGGCACGACGGTCGTGACGAAGCTCGGCAACCTGAACGAACCGAGCTCCCTGGGCCGGCCGACGACCGCCGCCACCAACCGGGTCCGCTTCGTTGGCGGAGGCGGTACCCTGCGGTACGTCGGCAGCACTGCCAGCACGAGCAATCGCGAGTTCGTCCTAAGCGGGACAAGCAACGTCATCGACGCTTCCGGAGCCGTCCCGGCCGCCACCCTCACGCTGACCGGCCCGGCCAGCGGCGGAACCTTGACCCTGCGCGGCCCGAACGGCGGCAGCAACGCGTACCAGGGCCCGATCGGCGGGGCCACGGCGCTGACCAAGGCCGGCACCGGCACCTGGATGCTCTCGGGAAACAACTCGTACACGGGTCATACGCTGGTAAGCGGCGGCACGCTCAGGCTGGGCAGCGGCACGGCCCTGGGCACCGGCTCCGTGACCCTGCAGGGCGTCGGCGGCGGCCAGCTGGACCTGAACGGGCAGACCATCGCCAACACGGTGATCCCCGCCTACGCGGCCAGCGGACCGGGCAACACCGGTTGCCTCGTCAACAGCAATACCTCGACCCCCGGCGTCATCAATGGTCCTGTGCAACTGGGCGGGAACAACTACACCGGCGGCAACGGCGACATCACGTTCAACGGGCTGATCACCGGCGGCGTCAGCACCGGAAACGCCTATGCCATGTTCAAGCAGGGCAGCGGGACGATGACGTTTAGCAGGCCGGACAACACCTTCGACGGCTGGTTCTACATTGTGGGCGGCACCGTGGCCGTGACCAAGTTGGACAACCTGGGCAGTCCCAGCTCGTTGGGCCAGGCGACCTCACCGTTGACTAATCGCATCCGCTTTGACTGGGGCAGCGGCACGCTGCGGTACATCGGCAGTACCGCGAGCACGACTGATCGCGAGTTGGTGCTGGGCGGAACCAGCAACGTCATCGACGCTTCCGGCACCGACGCGGCCGCCACGCTCACGCTGAGCGGACTTGTCAGCGCTGGCCCCTTGACGCTCAGCGGCGCGAACACCGGCGCCAACTCGCTCCAGAGCACGATCGGTGGGGCGAGTACGCTGACCAAGAGCGGGACCGGCACGTGGCTCGTCTCCGGCAACAACGCGTACATCGGCGCGACGACGGTCAGCGATGGGGCACTCCAACTGGGCCACCCCAACGCCCTGGGGACGACGGCCGGCGCGACGAGCGTGCAGGCCGGAGCGACCGTGGACCTGAACGGGCAGACGGGCGTGGCGGAGGGTGTGAACCTGAACGGTTTGGGCGTTGGCGGCAACGGGGCCCTGATCAACTCGAACGCCTCGGCAGCCGGCGTCTCCGGCAACATCTACGCCGCCAGCCAGAGCAGCATTGTCAACACCGGCGGCAAGATTACACTCAGCGGGACCGTGGCCACGAACGCTTACCAACTGACCCTCGGCGGGACGGGCGACATCGACAAGATCGGGGCCAGTTTCACGATCGCTGCCGGCGGCGAGCTGATCAAGAACGGCAGCGGCACGCTGAGCAGCGCCGGCCACATGAACGTCGGTCCCGGCGCGAAGTACACTCACCACGCCGGAACGACGAACATCAGCGGCGTTTACGGACTGAATGTGAGCGGCTCGTCCGCGGGCGACGGCGTGGTGACGCAGACCGGCGGGACGATCAACACGCTCGGCCCCTACTGCATCATTGGCAGCAACGCGGGCGACAGCGGCGGCAAGGGCGTCTACAACATGCAAGGCGGGACCCTCAACGCCAACGGCACGTTCTACTCCGCCTGGGTCGGCAATGGCCAGATCAATCAAACCGGCGGAGACGTCCGCCTGGGCAACCTCGACTCGGCCACCGACGGCGGCTATGGCGAGTACTATCTCCGGGGCGGCACGCTGACGGCCACTGGCCACACCCACCTGGGATACCGGGCGGGGACGTCGACCGACTTCGTCCAGAGCGGCGGCAGCGCGGCGTTCGGCACGCTCGTGCTCGGCGGGGTCGGCACAGGGGGCACCGGGAATTACACGATCAACACCAACGACGGCGCGTCGACTCTGACGGTGGGAACCGGCGGCCTGTTCGTCGGCCACAGCGGCTCCGGCGCCGGGAACCTGACAATCGACGGCGGCACCGTGACGGTCAATGGCGACCTGACGATCGGCCGGGACGCGGCGACCACCGGCGCGGTGACGCAGACCGCGGGCAGCGTGACCATCGCTGCAGGACGAACGCTGCGGTTCGGCAACGGCACGGCGGCCAGCGGCACATACAACCTGAACGGCGGCACGCTCACTCTGGCCAACATCGCGTACGCGGATGCCGCCACCCAGCATTTTTACTGCGGCGGCGGCACGCTCCAGGCCAACGGCAATCTGACCGCCGCGATGGCCATGACGATCAACGCCGGCGGGGCCGTCGTGGACACCAACGGCCACAGCGTTCAGCTGAATGGCGCGCTGGACGGGGCCGGCGGCCTGACGAAGACTGGGCCCGGTACGCTCGACTTGACCGCCACCAACACCTACTCCGGTCCGACCACGGTCAGCAACGGCACGCTGCTGGTCAACGGTTCGATCGCCGACAGCGCGGTCACGGTTCAGGCCGGGGCGACGCTGGGCGGGACGGGGACGACCGGGCCGCTGACGATCGCGGCCGGGGGATTCCACAAGCCGGGCAACAGTCCAGGCATTACCACGGTCGTCGGGAATGATGCCGAACACGGGGCCTTGGAAATCGAGATTGCCACGCCGTCGGGCAATGTGCCAGGCACGGATTACGATCAGACGCAGGTGATTGGCGGAGGCAGTGTGACGATCGGCACCACGGCGACACTGAGCGTGCCGTATCTTGGCACCGCGGGCACGTTTGCGCCGGGATTCGGCCAAGTGTACACGATCATCGACAACGACGGCAGCGATCCGCTGGACACGACCGGCACGTTTTCGGGACTGCCCGACGGCACCGGCATCACGGTGGATACGACGAAGACGCTGAAGATCTACTACCACGGTGGCGACGGCAACGACTTGGTGTTGGTTTCGGCCGACGGCACGCCCGACATTCTGTACGTGAACGATCAGTGGACCGCGCCCGGCATGGTCGACGGCGATTTGGAGACGGGTGCCTATGAGACGGCCTACGTGGGCATCGACGCCTTCGCCTCGATTGCCGCTGCCCTGGCCGCATATCCCTCCTACGCCGGCCCGATCGTGGTCAACGGCGGGACCTACGACTCGGCGTTGCTTACCGGCGGCGGAGCGGTGGAACTCCGGCTGGTGCAGGATCTGGCCAACAGCGAGCTGGACGTCACCCTGAAGAACGTCAGCGGTGACGCCGGTACGCCCGGCGACCAGATCGTGACGCGGTACTGGAACGTCGCCAACGCCAATCTGACCATCGAACAGGGCGCCTTCGCGGGCGTCATCTCGGGCAACGGCAACCTCACCAAGACCACCGCCGGGACGCTGGTCCTGAGCAACGCCGGCAACACGTATGCGGGCGGGACGACCGTCGCCGCCAGCGGCGGGACGTTGCAGATCAATACGCCCGGCGCTCTGCAAGGAGCTACCTCTGTCGGCACTGGCGGCACGCTGCAATTGAACTCCAGCGGGTCCACCTACACCAACACGTTCTCGGGCAACGGCTTGATCCAACTCGTGTTCTCCACGGGCGTGACCAATACCTACATGCAGAACGTGACCGGTTTTACGGGCACGATCCAGCTGGCCAATACCGGCGCCACCGGCGACAAGTGGAACGTGAACAATCTCAATGCCGGCGGCGCGGCGCTGCAGATCGACAGTGGCAGCCAGCTGTTCGTCACCGGCGGCACGGTGACCTTTGCCAGCATCACCGTCCTGGGCGCCGGCAACACGGAGGGCCGCGGCGCGATCCGCGCTGTCAGCGGGACCCTGGCCGGCAACCTGACGCTGTTGGGCAATACGACGATCGGTACGGAAGGCGGTACGATCGCCGGCAATATCACCAGCGGGGCCGCCGGGACGCAGACGCTGACCACGGGCGGACCCAACGATTTCGGCGGGGGCCTCACGCTCTCGGGCGCGATCGGCGGCGGGATCGGCACGATCAAGCTGCAAGTCAACAACACCGGGCTCACCAGGCTGACGGGCAACAGCAGCTACACGGGCGGAACCGAACTGGTCAGGAGCGGCGCGCAGCTGCAGGTCGAGCACAGCAATGCCTTGGGCACAGGGCCCGTCACGGCGGCCGTCACCAATGGCAACTACACGATCAACTTCAGCCAGGCCGGGCTCAGCCTGCCCGCCGGCAACACGTTCACGTTCACCAATCCCAGTTCGATCACGTTCGGGGGTAGCCAGGCGGCGACGATCGCCGGCGACGTGTCGCTCAGTTCCGGCGACGTGCCCACCTACAACTTCACCAATGCGGGCGGGCTGACGTTCGCGGGAACCTGGTCCTTGAACACGGGCGCCGGCGCGGGGATCATCTTCACGGGCGGCGGCAACGCGACCCTCAACGGCCCCGTCCAGGACGGGGCGGCGTCCGCCAAGAGCCTGACCTACTCCGGCACCGGCACGTTGACGCTGGGCGGCACGGGGAACAGCTACAGCGGCGACACGCTGGTGAGCCGAGGCACCCTGAAGCTGGGCGCGGCCGGCGTAATCCCCGACGGCGCCGGCAAGGGGAAGGTGTCCTTGGACTATGCCGGGACGCTGGATTTGGCTGGCTTCAGCGAGACGGTCAACGGCCTGAGCGGCCAAGGCATGGTTGACAACAGCGTGGCCGGCGGCCCGTTTGTCCTGAGCGTCGGCAACAACAACGCGACCAGCACGTTCGCGGGCGCGATCCGCAACACCACGGGGACCGTGACGCTGACCAAGGTCGGCCTGGGCACTCTGACCTTGGCGAACTACAGCACCTACAGCGGCGCGACCAACGTCACCGCCGGCACGCTGCGGCTGGATGTGCCCACATCCCCGCTGCCCGGCGGCTTGTACTGGCTGGACGCCAGCGACGCGGCAAGCGTCACCAGCGACGGCAGCAACTACGTCAGCCAGTGGGGCGACAAAAGCGGCAACAGCCGCAACTTCACGCAAGCCACGGCCGCCAACCAGCCGCTGTACGTCGCCGGCTCGCTGAACGGCCTGGGTGTGATCCGCTTCGACGGGGCCAGCGTGCCCAACAACGACCGGCTGGTGATGGACAGCAGCACGGCGCCCCAGTCGGTGTTCATTGTCAACCGGCCGCGGTTCGACACCGGCTACAAGAGCCTGGCGGGGATTTGGGGCGTCAGCGGCAACGACGTGGGGATTCGCGCCACCAGCAGTACGTCCTGGCAGCACCCCGGAAACAGCAACGATTTCTCCAACCCCGCGGGATCGGCTTTCTACATCAACGGGCTGGCCGGCAGTAATTTCGGTGGTACCACAACGCCGCACGTCCTGGAAGTCATTCGCAGTACGGCGCTGACGATGAGTGCCACGGCGATCGGCGACTACTGGGGCAGCACCTACAACCGCCAATACGCGGGCGATCTGGCCGAGCTCGTTGCCTTCGGCCGAACCTTGACCGCCGTGGACCGCCAGAACATGGAGAACTACCTGCAGATGAAGTGGTTTGGCGCGGCGGCGGCGAATCTGCTGCCGACGGCCACGCCGGTCACGATCATCGGCGGGGCGACGCTGGACCTGAACAATCTGAACACGACCATCGGCTCGCTGACCGGGGCCGGCGACGTGACGCTGGGCGGCGGCACGCTCACGGTCGGCACGGACAACACCAGCCCGCCGGCCTACCGCGGTGCGATCTCCGGCATCGGCGGCTTGACCAAGATCGGCACCGGCACCCTGACGCTGGCCGGCACGGGCAGCAGCTACAGTGGCGAGACCATCGTGAACGCCGGCACGCTCCAGCTGGGCGCATCCCAGGTCATCCCGGACGGCGCCGGCAAGGGCAACGCGTCGATCGGCTATTCCGGCACGCTGGATCTGGGCGGCTTTGACGAGACGATCAACGGACTGAGCGGCCAGGGATTCGTCGACAACAGCGTGGCGGGCGGGCCGTACACCCTGACGGTGGGCAATAGCGACGCCACCAGCACGTTTGCGGGCGTGATCCGCAACACCGCAGGGACGCTGGACTTGACCAAGACCGGCGCGGGCACCTTGACCTTGACGAATTGGAGTACATACTCCGGGGCCACCAACGTCGCGGGCGGCACGCTGCGGCTGGACGTGCCCACGTCCCCGCTGCCCGGCGGCTTGTACTGGCTGGACGCCAGCGACGCGGCAAGCGTCACCAGCGACGGCGGCAACTACGTCAGCCAGTGGGGCGACAAGAGCGGGAACAACCGGAACTTTGCACAGGGCACGGCTGCCAGCCAGCCGCGGTACGTCGCCGGCTCGCTGAACGGCCTGGGTGTGATCCGCTTCGACGGCGCCAACGTGGCCAACAACGACCGGCTGGTGATGGACAGCAGCACTCAGACCCAGTCGGTGTTCATCATCAACCGGCCTAAGTTCGACACCGGGTACAAGGGCTTGGCGGGGATCTGGGGCACCAGCGGCGTCGACTTCGGGATTCGCGCCGCCAGCAACACCTCCTGGCAGCATCCAGGCGACAGTCGTGACTTCTCCAACCCAGGAGGATCGGCCTTCTACATCAACGGAGTCGCCGGCAGCAGTTTCGGCGGGACCACCACGCCGCACATTCTGGAAGCGGTCCGCGGGTCCGCCGTCAGCATGAGCGCCACGGCGATCGGCGACTACTGGGGCAGCGGCACTTACAATGGCCAATATGCCGGCGACATCGCGGAGATGGTCGCCTTCGGCTGGGCGTTGAGCACTGGAGAACGGCAGAACCTGGAGAAGTACCTGCAGATGAAATGGTTCGGCGCGGGCGTGTCGAACCTGCTGCCGACGGCGACGCCGGTCACCATCAGCAGCGGAGCGACGCTGGACCTGAACAACCTGAACACGACGATCGGCTCGTTGACTGGGGCCGGCGACGTGACGCTCGGCAGCGGCGCGCTCACCGTCGGCACGGACAACACCAGCCCGGCGGCCCACAGCGGGGCGATCTCCGGGACGAGCGGCGTGACCAAGGTCGGCACCGGCACGCTGACCTTGGGCGGTGCCAACACGTACAGCGGCGATACCGTCGTCAACGCCGGCACGCTCAAGATCGGGGCTGCGGGGGCGATCCCGGACGGGGCGGGAAAGGGGATTGTGGCGCTGATCTCCGGCGCGACGCTGGACTTGAACGGCAACAACGAGTCCATCAGCGGGCTGTTCGGGGGCGGGACGGTCACCAACAGCGCGGCCGCCGCGGCGACGCTGGGCGTGGGAACCGATGATTTGTCCAGCTTGTTCTTCGGCACCATCCAGGACGGCACAGGCGCTGTGGCGTTGACCAAGGCGGGCACGGGCGCGTTCACGCTGGGCGGCAACAACACGTACAGCGGCGACACGACAATCAGCGCCGGCACTCTGCGGCTGATGGGCCCGAACGTGACGCCCGTCAGCGGCGCGCTGTACTGGCTGGACGCCGCCGACGCGGCCACGGTCAGCAAAGACGGCTCGAGTTATGTGTCCCAGTGGTCCGACAAAACGGCCAACGGTCGCGACTTCCAGCAGGTCACCGCCGCCAACCAGCCGCGACACGGCGTCCATACGCTCAACGGCCTGCCGGTGGTCACCTTTGACGGCTCCGACGACCGCTTGACCCTCGGCGGCGTCATTAGCGCCCAGACCGTGTTCCTGGTCAACAAGCCCACGGCCGATGGCGGGCTGCGCGGGATCTGGGGCAGCAACAATCCCAGCGACAAGGGCATTCGGTTGCTGGGGGCGGGCGGGGCACGTTGGCAAGCGACCGGCGACAGCAACGACTTCACTTACCCGCAGGGCCTGATGTACGTGGGCGACGTGCAGACCAACAGCTTCGGCTCGGTCGGCACACCGCACGTGCTGACGGCCTACCGCGGCACGAGCCACCCGGCAACGTACAACACGACTCAACTCGGCTGGTACTACCCCGGACGCTACTTCCAGGGCGACGTGGCCGAAGTGCTGATCTACGGGACGGCGTTGGGGCTGAAAGACCGGTTGACCGTCGAGGGCTACCTGGCCGGCAAGTGGCTGGTCGCCGGGCCGAACAGCATCCCGGACAGCTCGGCCGTGGTTATCGCCGACAACGCGACCCTGGACGTCGACGGCCGCACCGAGACCATCGGCTCCCTGGCCACTGACCTGCCGACTTCCTGCGCCGCCCAGGTGCTGCTCGGCACGGGCACGTTGACCACCGGCGGCAGCGACGCCACGACCGAGTTTGCGGGCCAGATTGCCGGCAGCGGCAGCGTCGTGAAAACCGGCGGCGGTGCGTGGACGCTCAGCGGCACCAACACGTACACCGGCGCGACGGCGGTCAACGCGGGCACACTGCTGGTCACCGGCTCGCTGGCCGATGGCACGGCGGGGACGGACGTCACGGTCAATAATGCCAACACCAGGCTGGGCGGGACGGGCACGATCGGCGGGGCGGTGCTGATGAATGCCGGGACGATCATCGCGCCGGGCGCGACGGCGGCGGTGGGGCAGATCGGGACGCTGACAATCAAAAACGACCTCACGCTGACGGCGACCTCCACGTACCAGGCGGACATCACGCCGCCGGGAACGTCCGATACGCTGGCGGTCAGCGGGACGATCACGCTGGGCGGCGCGAACCTGAGCGTCACGGCCACCTCGACGCTAGACAACGCCACGCAGCAGACTTATACGATCGTCGAGAACTTGGGGACGGGCACGGCGGTGGGCATCTTCGACAGCCAGGGCGAAGGGGCCCAGGTGACGGTCAACGGCAGCAGCATGCCCGCCTACATCACGTACCGCGGCGGCAGCGGCTCTCTGCCGGGCCTGGAGATCCAGTTGAATACGCAGCCAGTGGTCAACGGCGGGGCCAGCGCGAACGTGGTCGATCTGGAAACCCAGGCGGGCGGCTATCGCTACCGAATCGACGGCGGAAACTGGACGAACGTCAGCGGCACGGCGCCGTTTACGTTCAACGGCGGCGATGGGGACGACTTGCTGAACGTGACCCTGGACGGCGCCAACCCGCTGCCGGCCGTCACGTACAACGGCAACGAGCACGAGATTCCGCTGACGGACGGGAACAATTCGTTGCACGGCGACGTGCTGCACGTGGTCGGCACGAGTGGCCAGACGGTCACCTACCTGCCGAACGGTGTTGTGAATCCCACGGAGGATAACGACGGCACGGTCACGATCGTGGGTGCTGCGGGAGGGATGATCCGGTTCAACCAGCTCGAACCGATCGATCTGTTCGGTTTCGGCACGGTGAACGTCCAGTTCCCCAACGGTGCGGACGTGGTGACCATCGCCAACGGCCTGGATGCCGCGACCAACGCGCTGGCGGCGATGGTGATCAGCGGGACCAGCGGTTCGTCTCCCGCCGTGCCGTTCGAATCGCTGCACTTGGGGAACAACGCCTACGTGGTGATCGACACGGTGACGGGCGGGAGCGACGGCGCGGATACGGTGACGATCAGCAGTGCGGACAATGGCCACGCCAACGATCGGCTGAAGATCGAAACGGGCGGGGGCGCGTCAGACCAGGTGATCGTGAACGGCCCGGCGGCGTTCCTCGGCGACGGTGCGGCCCCGGTCGATATCGAAATCGACACGCAGGCGATTGCCTTCAACGGCGGCACGCTGACCTCGTTGGGCGGAACAGTCGATCTGGACGCCCACGGCGGCTCGATCACGACCTCCGACAGCGGCTTGGACATTTCGGCGGCCACGCTGCTCGCGACGGCCAGCACAGGGATCACGCTTGATACGTCGGTCGACGACTTGACCGCGGCGAACGGGACGTCCGGCGACATCACGATCGTGGAAGCCAATGGACTGACGGAATTGAACGTGAATGCCGGGCCGGGCGACGCGAACTTGACGGTGTCGGCCGGCAGCGTGCTGAGTGCCGATTTGGCCATCGACATCACGGCGGCGGCGGCCAACGTGATGGTGGCCAACGGGGCCTTTGGCGACACCGACACGACCGCCGGAAATGCCATCCAGACGACGGTCGGCGAGCTGAGTGTGGATACGTCCGGTGGGAACGGCAACCAGTTCGTCCGGGAAAGCGACGGCCTGACGGAATTGGAGTTGAACGCGGGCACCAGCGGCGATATCCAACTGGCGGCCGTAGCGGGCAGCATCTTCAGTGCCGACGCCGGTGTTGACCTCACCGGGGACGACGTGAGCGTGTCAGCCGTGACTGGGATCGGGGCGGCGGGGAGCGCCATCGGGACCCAGGTGAGCACGCTGGATGCGGTCAACAGCACCAGCGGCGACATCGTGATCAACGAAGTCGCGGCGGGTTTCGATTTGGACGTTCGCCAGGCGGCGCAGGACGGCGGCGCGGCCCTTGGCCCGAGCAGCATCGCCCTGAGCACCGAGCGCGGCAATCTGACGGTGCTGGGGACCGGTTCGGGCGTGCAACTGACCAACCCGGCCAACACGGCGGGGACAATCTGGCTGGACGCTAACGTCACCGTGGCGGCCACGGACGAACCGCTGCGCCGCGGCGACGTAGTGATCAATCAAGTCGTCACGAGCCAAGGCGGCACGATCGCGATCGACGCGGACCACGACGTGCTGGGCGACGCGGCGGGGACGATCAGCGGCGGCAGCGGGGGGATCGCGATCACGGCGGATGACAACGCCGCTGGTCCGGGC
>Ga0209722_1000236_pt1 | contig 65728 bp, 56 predicted proteins | sample BioC12SIPDNA_2_FD_185745 | JGI IMG/M metagenome (GOLD analysis project Ga0209722, IMG submission 185745) | Anaerobic biogas reactor microbial communites from Washington, USA - Biogas_R1_A C12 SIP DNA (SPAdes) (version 2) | ecosystem: Engineered > Bioreactor > Anaerobic > Unclassified | place... | reverse complement strand
TTGGCAAAGCCCGGCCGAACGCCTCAACCAACACCGTTACCATGAAAACTGGCTCCAAAACCTCCTGGTCTCCGCTTCTCTCGGTGGATACCAACATCACCCTCCCCAAAATCCGTGACGGTCAGGTTTTTTGAACAGGAGCGTTTGGACGGAGTCCTTACCCGGCTGAAGCGAGTCCATTTCAAGAGCCTGGGTGGCCTGCTCGCGTGCCAGGAAGCACTGGCAGAGGAAGGCAAGCTCGCCACGGGAAACCCGCTGGGGCCTCCGACCACACCGGTTATCGCTACCAACGGTTAGCCAGTTTCCGACCGCTCGACTAATCGCCGTGCGTCACTGTGTTCTTGTTGACAGTGCCTGGGCAATCATCCGGGACAACGCGTCCCGAATCCCGAATCCCCCGAGAATCCAAGAGTCGCCCCCCGAACCCCCGCAAGACCTCGACGGGATGATCCGGCAAGTTCCTCTGCCATCCGTCTGGCAGTCGCCGCAAGATCGCGTGTGCAGCCCGCAATGTCCATTCCCCGAATGTTGTCGGCCTTGTCCCGTTCCCTCGGAAAAAGAAGTCATCGAACGCCGGTAAATCATCGGCGAAATGGATGTCCAGAGATTCTGCAGACAATTCCAGTAAGAAGAAACTCTGGAAATACTCGGGATTCCACCCATCACCGCAAAGAGGATCAAGGAATCCCCAGTGAATCAGGCGTGACATTGCGTCCGGGTTATCTGACGGGTGGATCCTATCTGCTTCGACACCACAGATGGCAGCGAACATCCTGCGGATGAATAGTACCAGACGCTGCAAATCAGGATCATCACATTCCAAGTCAGCAAGAAAACGCTGGTCGGACAAGCCGGTTCGTCCGAGACGGAACTCGTGTCGTCGTCGGAGGATCCACGGGGGCGGGTAATTGAAAAGAAGGACCGCCAGGAACCTTCTCAGCCAGCGAAGCATGTCACCCTCCCCAAGACATCGTCGAACCCCCGAATGGCTTCCACTCCGCAGTACGATCTTCGTCGCGTTCATCGCGCGCGGCTGAAAGTGGAACCTTCTGTGTCGAACAGCAGAGACGACGTGATCTGATCGTGCGTGACGTAGGCGCTACCGGACTCGACGGATCCAGTCTCGATGATCCGCTGGATTACGGGAAGGACGTCGGCGTGTTCCCAAGCTGAGGTCATGGCATCATCCTCGACAATGGAGCAAGTCGTCCGATCGGTTCTCGGCGCGAACGATGCGCATCACGCGGTGGCCAAAGCGGCCAGCGGCCACTACACCGCGCGACCGCATCCGCCCGCTCTCGTGCATACGCTGGTCAGCTCTCGCCCTCGTCCCCATACTGGCCAATGACCCTGTCTCGAAACTCTTGAAACCCTTCCCATCCTGCCTGGGAGGGATTGTCGAGGTCGAGGAATTCGCTCGTCGAACAGTCCAGCGCAGACCAACCCATGCGACGAGCGAACGTCACGATTGCAGGAATCGCATCTCCGCCACCTCTGACATGGAGCATCATATCGCCGATGGGATCATCCTTACCGACGTTGAACTCGATTGAGAAGCCATTTCCTTCGTAGATTCCCCAGGTCGTGTCTGACCAGTCAATTCCGGGGAGCAGTTCGGACAGTCGCTCGCGGACCGCGGCAGCCGGACCAAGCGGCTCGTAGTCGCTTTTCTCGAATTGCTCGACCGAGGGCGGTTTCTTGCCCCGCGTGTTGAAGACCATCACGTCCCAGCTCATGCGATACCTCGTGGGGGCTAACTCATTAATTCTACCCAAGTTCGTTTTGCCCGGACCGCTCAGTGTCGGCCTGCCCCGGTCCCACTGAGGATACTGCCCCCGCTCACCAGGTCAACCCAGCTTGGCGGAATCTTCTTTTTTGGGGGGGGTGGAAGGCCTTCGAAGGGACTGCCAGGTAATATAACCACGTGAGGTTCGTGGTTGAACGACTCGGGGCATATCCAGGGCAGTCAGTTATGCCAGGCACTACCAGCGACGTCGACGGAGTGTTCGACGACGACAGGAAGCTCTTGCGGGATGTTGACGACATTTCATGGAGACGGTAGAAACCTGAACGCAACAAATCGCGTGGTTTCTCGGGCCCGCCACGCCGTTGGTGCCTCAGCGACGTGCCACCCAAATTGGCCAACTTATTTTGACGCGGCGCTGAGGATGCGGTCGACCAGGCCGCCGGGCTTGCAGGGAGCGGAGAGATCCTGCCCGGCGAAGGCTGCGGGCGACGACCAGAGAATCATGTTCTGGTAGTAGTCGGACCCATAGGTCCGCTTTCCACTGTCGACCTGCCAGCTCAAGGGGAAGTCCCAGGTGTAGCCGTTGTGGACCATCACGTAGGCCAACGTGCGGCGGATGAGGTCTTCGCCGAAGTCCTTCTGGCCGTGGTAGAGGTACGTCATGCCCAGCATGAAACCCTCGGCCGAATAGGTCCCCGCCTCTCTGCCCAGATACCCGCCGAAGTTGCCCTGGACCTTGCTTCCGTCCGCACTGGCGAATACCCGCATCCCGTACGGACACTCCTGGGGATCGGCGTTGCCTTTGGCGATCGTGGCGAGCGTCGTCTGCACACGGTCCGGCGGAAACACGCCGGGCAGGCCGTGCAGACGGGCGATCCACTCGCCGTCGAGTTGGCAACCCATCATGATCTCGGATTTCTGCCCGCTCGTGAGTTCGTTGTAGAACCGGTAGTACTTGCCCGTCCAGAGGTGCTCTTCCATGGCCCTTGCGCCGGCGTCGAACCACTGGTCGCACTGCCGGACGAGATCGGCGTCACGCATTTTTTCGGCCATCCGCCTCATCATGCGAAGCTGCGCCAGATGGATCCCGCCGACGTGAGAAGCCAGCCCGCAGATCGGCACGTCCTCGACCCATTCATTGTCCTTGTCGCCGGTGGGCATGGCGATGACCTGCTTTTCGCCGTATTCCGGCCGCAGGTTCATGGTGTGGATCGTGGCCCGCTTGACGGCATCGTAGAACTCCTCGAGGACGGCGTCGTTGCCGGTGCGGCGCCAGAGCTTGTCGACCATTTCGACCATGCAGACGTCGCTGCTGGCCACCTGGTACGGTCGGCTGGGCATGGAGAACTCGAGCGGTGGCCTGCCCCCCAGGGGACCGCCAAACGCCCACACCACCTGGCCATCGGGCCACTGGTAGTGCTTGTAGGCGCGGAGCGTCGACAGAGCCAGCTCCGGGAAGAAGTAGACCAGCGGGATATTGCCGTAGAAGCTGCAGGGGATGCACTCCACCTGCGGGCAGTCGCGGGGCGACTCGACCATGCCGTACAACCCATCCTCGGGCCGGACCCAGTCACCCAGCGGCGGCCTGGCTTGAGCCCACAGGCCCACCTCCGTGATCATATAGAGATTGTTGACCAGCGCGTCGCGCAGCCAAACCGGCAATTGCTTCTCGGCGTAGAGCACCTGCTGCCAGGCCAGAATGCGCTGGAGGAGCGACTCGTGGCCCGCCGCCAGCAACTGTGCAGTCTGGGCGGGATTGGGATAGAACCTGGCGTACATGTGCGTGAAGGTGTTCGTCGTCGTCGCCATGGGATGCCCCCCGGCTTTCCAATCGGGAGCGCACCAGGTGAGGATGAAGCGGACCACCTTCTCCTCTCCGGCAGGAACCGAGAAGTCGACCGCCGCGCTGGTGCCGGCCTGTCCGGGTTCGGGAGCCGGTAGCGACTGGGCGATCCGGACCCATGCCTGCTCATCCGAACCGAGGTCCCCGCCGAGGCGCAGCTTTTCCTGCCCCACAATCCCCAGAGCATAGCTGACCGACGGCGCCCGGACCTCCATGCCCTGGAACTGGCCGTGGGTCTGGCTGCGCTCATAATCGGTGCCGGCCGGCACTTCGCCCGCGGTCGGGCCGGGGAAGTTCATCACGATCGTGCCGCTCTGCGGCTCGGCCGTCACGTTGCGAAGGTGGGCTTCCAACACGATGCCCGGGATCGTCGAGCTCTTCAGATCTCCCGGAAGGAACGGACTCCACGCGCGCAGCGCCAGTTGCACGGGGGCGTTGGTCTCGTACTCGAGATCGGCGACGGGGTAATGCCCCCAGTAATGGATCTTCCTGGGCAACTGGACCTGCGAGGCTCGCCCTTGCTCGAACAAGTAGAGCGGTCCTCCCCGGTCGTCGAGACAGGTCCACACGCCGTTGGGGTTCTGGGTGTCGCTCCAGTCGCCGGCCAGGTCCCAGGTCTTGCCGGCGCCGACGGCCGTGATCTTCAGGTCCACGCCGATGTGGTCGCCGCACACGGCTGCCACATCGAAGCCCAGGTCGATCCGGTCTCCTTGCCGTACGGCGAGTTGCAGGGCAGCCTCGCCGCCGGTTCCTGTTGCCAGAGACTGCGGAGTCGCCGACGTGCAGGTCTCGGACCAGCCGATCTCTCCGCCGGTCAGCGGCTCTGCGTTCTTTCGCAGTTGCCACCTCTGGACCCGCTTTTCCAGATTGCGCACGGCCCAAAGACCGCCGCTGACCCGGATACTCCCCGTGATCGGGCTGGTCCAGCGGACAATCGCCGGGGTGTGGCAGAAGACTCTGCCGGCAGGAATGTCGTACTTGCTCTGCCCCACGCTCTTGGCCCAGCCGGGCACCGGAATGGGGTTTGCCGTATTGGCCCAGGCGGGCTGAGGGCCGAGTTCAAAGTCCAGCCAGGCGGGAACGTGCACCAGCGTCGGTTTCGACAGCGGGCCGCCGGAGGCCCAGGTTTTGCCGCCCACGCTCAGGGCCAGTACCGGCGTTCGCAGCCCGAACTTGCCCCGCGGTGTGATACTGTTGAAGATTGTGCTGTAGCCGAAGGTCCCATTGGTCTCCAGATCCAGGCAGCCCGTATCCACTGCTCCCAGCGGCATGCCGTTGGTCACGGTGTCGTTGAGCCGGTAGACAATGCCGCAGACGGGCTCAGAATAGCCGGCTGCCGGAAATTGTGTCCAACCGTGCTGGGGATTGTCGGTGGCAAACAGCCTCGCCGGCGGCTGGGCGGCCACGGCCTGCGAACTCTCCACAACCAACAAACCGGCGAGCACGACCCATAGCGTGCGGGTTCTCATCTGCGGTCTCCTGTGCCGAAGCGGAAGGAACGGGCCCACCAGTCGACTCCACGGGCTACGACATGAGGTGGGTCGTATGGCGAGTAAACCTGACTTTATGCCCAGCCCGCCCAAAAGGTCAATGATTCATCTTGTCAAAATTATTGACCATTTTCCTCATCGCGGTATTCTCCGGGCGCCGGGGGTGAAGTACCATGGGATGCGGCCGCGGAGAGGGCGGCCCCATCCGCAAACCCAAAGAGGATCCATGACCAAGGGAAAACGCACACCCAAGGTGGCCGTGTTGGTCGAAATGTCTCGCGCCCACGGCCGCGGCATGCTCGAGGGGATCAGCCGGTACTCGCACCAGCATGGGCCGTGGGCGATCTATCACCATGAACGGACTCTGCGCGACGGCGTCCCGGCCTGGCTGGCAAGCTGGGACGGCGACGGCATCATCGCCCGAGTGGAAACCCGGGGCGCGATCCAGAGGATCCGGCGGCTTGGCCTCCCTACCATCGATCTGTTTTCGTGGTATTCGCCCCCGGGTGTGCCTACCTTGAAGGTCGACGAATGGAATGTGTCGCGGATGGCGGCCGAACACTTGCTGGAACGCGGCTTTCGCCGCTTCGCCTATTGCGGTTTTGCGGGCGCCGACTTCTCCGAGCAGCGTTGCCGGTGTTTCGTCCGCTTCCTGGCCGAACAGGGTTACGAAGTCAGCGTCTACGGCGGGCGCCGCCGGCAACGTCGCGTCACTTCCTTGGAAGTCGGCGGCCTGGCCCGGGAAGCCGAAGTCGCCACCTGGCTGCGCGCGCTCCCGAAACCGATCGGACTGATGGCCTGTAACGATATCTGCGGGCAGCAGATCCTCAACGTGTGCAGGGAGAATGGCATCGCGGTGCCCGACGAGGTTGCCGTGATCGGTGTCGACAACGACGTGCTCGTGTGCCAGATGGCGCTGCCGTCGCTCTCCAGCGTGGAACTCGACGGGGCGGGGGCCGGCTATGCGGCTGCCGAGATGCTCGACCAGCTCATGCACAGGCGACGGCGGATCTGCGACCGCCTGTTCAACCCGCTGTCGGTCGTGGCCCGCCAGTCGACCGACGCCGTGGCCACGGCCGATAAGGACGTGGTGGCCGCCGCCCAGTTCATCCGCCACCATGCCGTCCGCGGAATCGGGGTCCGGGACGTGGTCGAAACGGTCTCTCTCTCGCGAAGCACCTTGGAGCGGCGGTTCGCAGATACGTTCGGCCACACGGTTCGCGCCGAAATCGACCGCGTCAAACTCAACCGCGTCAAAGAACTGCTAACGCGGACGGATTGGACCTTGCGGCAGATCGCCACCGACGCCGGCTTCGAGCATCTCGAACCCCTCTGCCGGCTCTTCAAACGCAAGACCGGCCTGACGCTGGGGCAATTCCGCAAAAGATCGGGATAGGCGTTCAATAAGAGGGCGCTTGCACGCTTTCCGATTGGGAGATCTGCTGGATATCGTCTAGGGCGTCCATGAGGGCGCCGACGATGGCGGGGTCCCACTGTTGGCCGGCGCCGCTGCGGAAGATCGACTCGATCTTCTCCATCGGCATGCCCTGGCGATAGGGGCGATTGCTGGCCATGGCGTCGTAGGCGTCGGCTACGGCCACGATGCGGGCCGAGAGGGGGATCTCCTCGGCGCCCAACCGGCCGGGATATCCCTTCCCGTCCCACGATTCGTGGTGGTGCAGCACGACCGGGAGCACCTCGTCCAGTTTCCGCAGATCGCGGAGAATCCTGTGTCCCACCGTGACGTGGGTCTTGATGTGTTCGTATTCCTCGTCGGTCAGTTTCCCGGGCTTGCGGAGCACGGCGTCGTCGATGCCGATCTTGCCGATGTCGTGGAGCAGGCCGGAGAGGTAGATGGCTTCGACCAGCGACGCATCGCACTCCAACTGCTGGGCAAGTCGCACGGAGATTCGCGCCACCCGGTCGCTGTGGCCGCAGGTGTACGGGTCTTTGGCGTCGATCGAAGAGATCAGCGCTCGAATGATCCCTTCGAGCAGTTCGCGCTGTTGCCGGTAGAGCTCGATGTTGCTGCTGTGAATGCTCAGAATCGCGGCGACCGAGTTGAGGAGGCTGGCCTCCACGGTGCCGAATTCGAGGTCCTCGACGTGGTTGAGGGCCGCCAGGTGGCCCAGCAGCTTGTCGCCTTCGGTGAGGGGTACCACGACCAACTGGCGCACCCGGCCGACCTGCCAGTCGGACCGCGTCGCCTGAGTCGCGTTGAGCACCACCGGCTGGCTCGTGGAGCGGAGGGCCAACCGGTCCAGGACCTCGACAAATTCCTGTTCGTCGAGGGGACTGTCGCCATGGAAGAGAACACGCGGCTCGCTTCTCGCTCCTGTGGGCGAAGCCTGGTCTTCCTGCTGGCGCGGTAGCATTTGCAGTGCCAGGGCCCGAGCGGGCACGACGTCGGCCAGCCACTTCAAGGCCAGCCGGCCCAACTCCTCGTCGGACCGCGAAATCCGCAGATTGTGAGTGATGCGATAGATGAGGGAGATTTCTTCGTAGGTGTTCGCGAGATTCTGCGAAACGCTTTCGATTTCTGCTTCCGATTTCCGCACCTCGCACAGGGCGCGTCCGTGATCGAGCGTCATCCGGGCCACGCGTTCCAGCGAGGGGCGCGCCCAGGTAACCTGTTTCGCCGCCCACTCCAGGGCCGCCTCGGCTGGCATTCCCAGCACTTGGGCCGCCTGGACCACGTCTTCGCGACGCTGCACCGGACGAACCACAAAAGTGCTCACGGCCACCCGGCCGTCGCTGCCCAGAGCGCCGAGCGGAACAGCCAGAACGGCAAAGGGTTCTTCATCCTGGATGATTTCCGGACGTCCTCGGCGAGCGACCACCCGGCACAGTTCGCCTCGCAATTGCCAGTCGCTGTCGGGCGGCCCCTCGGAGCGAAACAGGAGTTCTCCCGATTGACCGTCAACCAGTGCGAAGGGGACGCCGAAGCTCGCCTCGAGCAACTCCAGAGCCCGGTGGTCGGCTGGACGGAGTCGATCCGCAATCGGCAACAAGGCCGGCGAGGTCGCGGCGTCTTCTGCGAGTTTGGCCATGATAGAGAACCCTGGATGGAAATCCGTCGAGTCGATCCGCGAGCACGGGATCGCGGCTTTGGAAGCCCCTAACAGGTTGGCCGAGTTTCCCATGGGTACCGACGGAGAGATTCGGCGGTTCTGTTAGCGGCCCCTCAAGAACCATACGCTACAGAGGAGTGGGCAGCGGGGAGCGGTGTTTTCTCGACACCGGAATGGCCGAGGAGCGTACGGATTCTGACGGTTGCGCGGGCCGAGCAGAGGCCCGTGATTTGGCGACAACCGTCTTCCGAGCGAAAGCCGTCACTCGAGATGGGTATGTGCTTCGTCGAAAGCGTCGGTTGCCTTCGTATTGATGTCGCCCCAGAAGACGCTGTTGCTCGATCCGAGCGACGTGATCGCCGTGAGGGCCATCATGATAATCAGCGCCAACATCACCGAATACTCAACGGCAACCGGGCCGTCTTCACTCTGGAGAAATCTTAGAATAGCTCTCATGGCGCACCTCTGTTGCCCCGGAACCACGTTGTGTCGCGGCATGCTGTACTATCGTGCGAAGCGTTGGCTCGCAAGAGAAGGAATGCGGGATGTTCCCAAAAGAAAAGTTAGGTTATTTCCGGGGCAAGTCAAATCGTCTCCGGCGCGGGTGCAGCCTGCCGGGCAGGGGCCGAAAGGGCCTGCGATCGGTCGAGGGCCTTGCGAGCCTTGGTGAATGTGAGGATTGTGACGGTGGCCAGAAAGAGGATGAAAATGACGCGCAGGACGCGCCGGGGCAATACGTGAGTCAATCGCCCGCCGAAATAGCTCCCCACGACGGCCGTCGGGATCAGCATGGCAGCCAGCAGCAGAGAATCGGTGATTGCGACGCCGTGATCGGCGAGGGTCAGATTCTTGTGAACGGCCCCGATCAGGGAAGCGAAGGGGATCGTCGCCGCGCTGTTGGCGATCGCCCGCCGCAGCGGAATCTTGAGGGCGATCTGCTGAATGGGCACGCAGATAGCTCCCCCTCCCACGCCGAGAAGTCCGGCAAACACTCCCATGACCAGCCCTGCACAAATCACTCTTGCCGGAGCCGCCGGAGGGGGGGCTTCACCCTCGGCCAAGAGGGGCGGACGAAACATGCGATGCGCGTTGTAGATCATCACGTAGACCAGGAATCCGCAGAGAATCATCGCCAAATAGGCGCCGTTCTCGCGGGCGAACACCGAGCTATTGCTCAGCGCGACCCCCGTCACGATCCCCACAACGGCCGAAGGAATCAGCCAGGTCACCACGGAACGCATAATCGCGCCCGCCTTCCAGTGCGCCAGCACCGACGGGGCCGCGACGAAGACGTTGACGATCATGGCGGCCGCTTGCAGCAAGTGCTGATCGTCGCCCCGATATCCGGCCGCGGTATAGCTGAGATAGAGGATCAGCGCGGGGATGATGATCAGCGAGCCGCCGATTCCCAACAGTCCGCCCAATACGCCTGCCACAAGGCCGATGATTCCGGGGATGACGAAGTTCATAGAGTCAACTCACTTCGCGCGAATCTCTTCCAAAGCGGCGGCGAATGCCCCGTAGGCGCCTTCCGTGAACAACACGAAACGGACCAGTTCGGGGGCTGCCTTCTCGGACAAGAAGGACGTCACGGCTTGCAGGGCAATCCGGGCCGCCTGATCGATCGGGTACCCGTACTCGCCAGTGCTCAGCGCCGGAAAGGCGATACTACGACAATCGTTGGCAACGGCCAGATCGAGGCAACTGCGATAGGCGGAGGCAAGCAGTTCGGCTTCGCCTCGCTTGCCGCCGCTCCAGACCGGTCCGACGGTGTGGATCACGTGCTTCGCCGCGAGTCTGCCTGCGCCGGAAATCACGGCGGTTCCCGTCGGACACCCCTGCGGGTAACGGCGGTCGGTCTCTTCCATGATGGCCGGTCCGCCACGCCGGTGGATGGCTCCGTCGACGCCCCCCCCGCCGGCCAACCGGCTGTTGGCGGCGTTCACAATCGCATCCACCTGTTGGAGCGTGACGTCGCCTTGGGCCAATTCGATGGTCTGGCCATTGATCGAGATCTTCACCATGCCCTCCTGGAGCCACAACCGGGTGAGTAGCGCAAACCCTTGGTAAAAAAGCGGATAGCGATACAAACAAGACTGGGGGGCCAGATCCCAGCCTGTCGAAAAAGGGGGACAGGCACCGCAACCGGCAGCATGTCCGGTGTTGCAGGGCTACAGGATGTTGCGGAGCCAGTCCCCCTTTTTCAACAGGCTAGCCAGATGCTGCCCGGTGAAACCACGTACCAATCCAATCTACACGGGCAACCCGGGAAACGGCAACCACCGCCTCAATTCCCTCACGATGCCACCAAGCGGGTAAGGAACCGCCCCTTTTGCCTCGCCAATTGTAGCGATTTTTCCACATTGCGGGTCGCGGTATGCTAGACTTGAAGGTCCTGCTTGCGGGCTCGTTGCGCGCGGACTTGATCTTGGGAGCCGGATTCGATGTGCACTCTGTTTCGTTGGGTTGCTGTCCTCGGCATCCTGGTGGGCTGTTCCGCAGCCGCCTGGGGGCGGGACATTCACGTCAACAACCTTGCCGGCAACGATCGGTACCTCGGAATCCGACCGGAATCTCTGAATGACCAGGCCGGGCCGGTGAAGACGATCGCCCGAGCGCTGGAGATTGCCATTCCCGGCGATCGCATCGTGCTGGCCAACACGGGCCAACCCTACCGCGAGAGTCTGACGCTGTTCGGCAGCCGGCACAGCGGGAGCGAAACGCGTCCTTTGACGATTCAAGGAAACGGCGTCATCCTGGAAGGGGCCGACGAGATCGACGCCGATAGCTGGCAGCACGTTTACGACAACGTCTTTCGTTTTCGCCCCCGGCATCTGGCTTACCAGCAACTGTTTCTCGACCACCGTCCCCTGGTTCGCATCCTCTGTACCCATCCCTGCACGACCCCGCCCGAGCTTCAGCCGCTCGAGTGGTGCCTGTACGGCGGCCACATCTACTTCCGCGCCGAGCCGATGAAACGCCCTGAGGACTATGCCCTCACCGTGGCCACGCGGCCGGTCGGAATCACCTTGTTCCACGTGCAGAATGTGGCAATCCTCGATCTGACCATCCAGGGTTTCCAGCTCGACGCCGTCAACGCCCACAACAGCGCCCGGGATATCGTTCTCCAGGAAGTGACCTGCCGGGGAAACGGACGTGCGGGCGTCGCGGTCGGCGGAGCGTCGGTCGTCACCATCAATTCGTCGCTCCTCGGCAACAACGGTGAGGCCCAGTTGCTCACCAATCCCTACTCCGAGACGTTTGTCCGCCAGTCCAATCTGCTCTCGAACACGGCCCCCGCCTGGCTCGACCGGGGCGGCGTCGTGATTGTCGACGACAAGCGGGTCGAAGGCGGCATCGACGACCGCCAGGCTGACGACAAGGAAGCTCCGGCAGAGAGTTGAGGTTTGAAATGAACCTGCTCGTTCATCGTATTCCGGCCACACTCGCGCTTCTTGCAGTTTTCACGTTTGCCCCCGGCGGACGTGCAGAGGCCGACGAATGGGTGCAACTTTTCAACGGCAAGGACCTGAGCGGCTGGAAGGTCAAGATCACCGGCTACGAGTTGGGCGACAACTACGCCAATACCTTTCGGGTGGAGGACGGGGTGCTCAAGGTCGCCTACGACGGGTATGAGAAATTCGACGGAAAGTTCGGGCATATCTTCTACGAGAAGCCGTTCTCTCATTACATCCTCCGCGTCGAGTACCGGTTCGTAGGGGAGCAGACGCCGGGCGGCCCCAGTTGGGCGTTCCGGAACAGCGGGATTATGATCCATGGCCAATCGCCCGAGAGCATGGCGAAGGAGCAGGACTTCCCGGTCTCGATCGAGGTGCAACTGCTCGGGGGCGGCGGCCAAGGCGACCGCCCCACGGCGAACGTCTGCACTCCCGGCACGCACTTCGTTCAGGACGGCAAGCTGATCACCCGCCACTGCAACAGTTCCTCATCGAAGACCTACCACGGCGACCAATGGGTGACTGTGGAAGTCGAGGTCCACGGCAACAAGCTGATTCGCCATAGAGTGAATGGCGAACAGGTGTTTGAATACGGAGAGCCGCAACTCGATCCGAACGACGCCGACGCGAAGAAGCTCATCAAGGACGGCCAGGTGATGCTGGAAGGCGGCTCGATTTCACTCCAATCTGAAAGTCATCCGTGCGAGTTCCGGAAGGTGGAGATCAAGGTGCTGGAAGAGTGAGCAGCCGCCCGCGTTCGAGTCGCGTTCTTCTAGTTGCCGTGTGATCCAGGAAGTCGCGATCGTGGGAGACGATCAACATGGCCTGGGGGAGCCCGAGGAGGATTTCGATCACTCGCTGTCGGGCGGCTTCGTCGAGGCCGGCGGTCGGTTCATCGAGCAGGAGCACTTCCGGTTCCATGGCCAGCACGGTAGCGATGGCCACGAGGCGTTTCTCGCCGCCCGAGAGCTTGTAGGTGACGCGATCGGCGTATTCCTGCATGCCGAGTTGGGCCAGCGTTCGCGCCACGATTGCCTCGACGTCCGCCCTCGACCGGCCCAGGTTGAACGGTCCAAAGGCCACGTCCTCGGCCACGGTCGGACTGAAGAGTTGGTCGTCGGAATCCTGAAACAGCATTCCGACGGGACCACGAATCTCGCGGAAGTCGGCCTCGCTTTGCCGCGGCCGGCCCAACACGAAGACCTGCCCGTGCTGCGGGCGATGGAGGCCCACGATCAGGCTCAACAGCGTGGTTTTTCCCGATCCGTTGGCGCCGGCCAGGCCGAGCCGCTCGCCGGCGTGCAGGTTGAGGTCGCAGGCGTCGAGCACGGTCCGGTCGCCGTAGCCGAAGGTCACCTGATCGAATCTGACCAGCGCGTCGTTCATAGCCACTCCAACCAGGCGAGTGCCGCCAACGAGAAGAGCGCGGCCAGGGCGAAGGGCACGTCGCAGCGCGAGAAATGAAAGTGATCGAGCAGGTAGAAGTGGCCGCGAAACCCGCGGCATTTCATGGCTGCCACGACACGTTCCGATCGGTCCAGGCTTCGCACCAACAGCATTCCGATCAGGTGTCCGTAGGTCCGGTAGGTGTGCCCGTTTGCTCTCGGATGGAACCCTCGCAGACGCATGGCGGCATTGAGCCGTTCGTACTCCCGCCGCAGCACGTCGAGATAGCGAACGGTGAACAAGAGCAGGTGCGTCAGTTTGTCGGGCACTCGAAGGTGGTTCAGCGCGTGGCCTACCGTGGTGACGTCGAGGGAGCCGAGCAGGGCCACCAGCATGAGCACGATCGCGTTCCCCTTGACGGCAATCGTCAGGGCGAGCCGCAGCCCCTCCTCGCCATAATGGAGCGGGCCGAGGCTTCCGATCGCTCGCCCACCGGAAGCGAGCGGCATCAGCGCGATCAGCAATAGCATGAACACGTTGACGGGCGCCAACCGCCGCAGGACCGTGCCGAACCGCAGGCCGCTGATCGCCGTGCCGAGGACAGCCAGGGCCAAGGCGGCCAGAACTGTCGCGGGGCGGTTGGCCACGGCCGCGAGGAGCGAGAATGCCAGGGCAGCGACGATGCGTCCTCGCGGGTCGATTCGATCGAGCAACGGGCCGGAACTTCTGGGGACATGGTGCATGACGAAACCGTTCAGGCCTTGGGGGGCGTCTAACTGGTAGATTTTTTTCGTCCGCCTGCCTCACGGTCGCGCTTCCGCACGCCGAGGAAGTAGAAGGTCAGGCCCATCAGCCCGAGAATGTAGCCGACGCCGCCGATGACGTCCTGCCAGCGGAGTTCCACGCGAAGCTGATTGAGTTCCCGCCGGAGGGCGGCGACCTGCCGGCTCAAGTCGGCGTTTTCATCCGCAGGCGGAGCGGAAGCAACGGATTCGGACGTCGGCGGTGGCGGAGGGGCTGCCCCCGATTCCGGGGCCGGTTGTGACGGCTCGATCGGCTTGCCCTCGTTCTCCGCCACATCGGCTGACAACTCCGTCGACGGCACGGTGTACTCCGCGCGGTGCCCGTCGTCGGTTTCTGCGACCAGTCGCCAGTCGCAGCGTTTGGCGGGGACGAGCGAGAACTCACCGGCGTCGTCGGTCGTGGTCTCCGCCAGTGTCTCACCCTGGGGGTCGTAGGCGGTGATTTTGGCTCCGATGAAGGGAGTTCCTCCGCGAGCGAAGACCTCTCCGCGAATCCTGCCCCCTTCGGCGTAGGCGAACATGTTCATCGAGTGGGCGTGGGCAGACTCGCCGAGCAGGGCGGAAGCGAGCCCGGCCAGCAGTGCCCATCGGAGTATTCGGGTGCGCAAGTGCATTGAGAAGCTTCTTTCAACGGGTTGCCAGCAAGGGGGCTTCAAGCAACTCGGGGCGGACCTTGCGGAGGAACACGACCGTCGTGGCCGTTATCAGGCCTTCCAACGGCATGGCAACGACGTGGGCCATCAACGAGGCGCCGGCAAACAGGCGGAAACTCCCGCCCGCCAGGGCCAACGCGCTCGCGTTAAGGAGCGCGCCGAACAGCAAGGCGAACGCGCCGGCGAAGAAGGCGGCTGCGAAGGTGACGGTTTCGCTCTTGCTGTGGATGCCTGGGCGCAGCAAGAGATAGCTAACGATCGCCGGCGTCCCCATCACAAAGGTGTTGATTCCGAGCGTCGTTGGGCCGCCGACTCCGGCGATAAGTACCTGGAGCGTCAGCGCCACCAGCATGGCGGGGAAGGCCGCCCAACCGAGCACCAGGCCGATGAGGCCGCAAAGCACCAGGTGAACGGAAGTCGGCCCGATAGGGATCTGGATGAGGGAAACGACGAAGAACGCGGCGCTCAGCAGGGCGACTTGCGGGACTCGCTCGTAGTCCATGCGGCGCAGCCCGATCGCGGTGCCGGCCGCCGTGACAGCCCAGCCCAGGCCGAGCACCACGAGGCCTTCCGTCGATCCGCTCAGAGTTCCTTCGGCGATGTGCATGGGCAGCTTGAGAGAGGCAAGAGTACTATCTGAGCCAAATTCGAAATCCGAAGCTCGAAATACGAAACAAATACAAAGGACGAAGCTCGAATGCCCCAAATGATTAATCTTCAATCACCTGCTGGCGAATCTCTCATGTCGACGGTCTTCACCCAGATCAGGCCGCCGAGTTCGACGTCGACCTGCTGGCCGGTGGGGGCGGTCATGGGCTGGTCGCCGTCGACGAGGGCGGCGAATCCCCACCAGCCGGCGCGGGGCATGGAATAGGAGAAGACGCCTTGGGCGTCGGCCTTGACGGTTTGGGTGGCGAAAGCGTGGTTGGGGATCGCCACGGTTTCGCCGGCATTCAGGTATTCGACCTCGATGGTGGCGAACGGCACGGGTTTGCCGTCACGGCGAACGATTCCGCGGAAGGTGTTGCCCGCCCATAGTCCGTAGGGGCGTACCAGCGGCTCGATCTCGACGGGCAGGCCCACGAGCGAATCCCAACCGGTTTCGGCGCCGAGGAAGTCGACGACGACCTTGGTGTAGTGAACGATCATCTTCTTCTCGCCCGGTTCCCAGTAGGGGGCCGGTTCGAGGTAGAACACGTGGTCACCCGGTCGCCGCAGTTTGGCGGAACAGGAATAGGCGGTCTTGCCGTCGACTGATTTCTCTTGGAGTTGGTCGAGAAGCTCGACTCTCTCACCACCTGCCAACACGCCGAACTGCTTGGGCGGCCCCATCTCCATGACAGGCCCGTTCTCCATGGGGTGGGTGAAGAGAATCTGCAGCTCCACGGTTCGTCCGTCCTCGGGCGAGAAGACGTCGCGGGATGGGATGACGACCTGGAAATGGGCCCAAGCTGGGGCGGCGAAGGCCGCGAGAGTGGCGGTCATCGCGATGGAGAGGGTGAGTTGACGTAGTGAACGCATTGCAGGTCTCGAACTGGATGGGGCCGCGGTCACGGCAACCGTAACACGATCTCCATCATTGTATTACGACGATTGTTCCGTGTCGACAGTGGGGGAGGCGTGTTGAGAAAGGGGGACAGGCACCGCAACCGGTCGTATGTCCGGTGTCGCAAGGCTGCAAGATGTTGCGGAGCCAGCCCCTTTTTCAACAGGCCAGACTGGGGGTGGCGCGAGTTGGTCAACGAGTCATCGTTTCTGCCAATATCTGGGCGGGCCCTCGCTCTGTTGAGGGAGGGTGCTTACCTGCTTTGCCTGCTCCATTGTTTGCATTGTTGACAGAGAGTTTTCAGCACTTTCCACCCATTGGAGCTATGGAGACTAATGGTGGTTTGGTGTTGTGGCGAGTGCGACATGGTTCTCGATGGGAGGTGGGTTGGGACGGTCGTGGATGGATCCATTTGGAGTAGCGAGATATGTGAACTACTGTATACTATTTTTCTCGAAATGTCAAGCCCAGAATTGAACACTTGGTGAAAAAAGGTCTGCTGTTGGGGGGCGGCGGCTGGGGAGCGGAGAGGATCAGTATGGGCGATCGATTATCGCGCCGTCGCGAGGCACTTCTTCTTGCACTTGGGTGCGTTATTCTTGCAGCAAACGCGAGTCTTGCTCTGGCGGGAGCAACGGAGGCGATCCTGCGGGGCGCTGTCGAGCGAGAGGGTGCGTACGAGTTGGCCGCTGGGCCGAACGTTGAGGGTGTGGTGTTTCTGCGGCAGGTTTATCCGCGGGAGGAGAGCTGGCCCGAGCCGGTCATCGAGGCGTTTCACCGTGTCGACTGGATCGACGCAGCCTCGGTGAGGGTCCGTTGGGCGGATCTGGAACCGAGCGATCAACAGTTCAACTGGCGGGCGTTCGATCGCATCCTCGCGGAAGTTCGGAAGCACAACGAGTGGCATCCCGAGTCGCCAAGGACACTTCACATACGGCCGATGGGCGGCGAGCACGTTCCCGCGTGGTTCGAGGAATCCGGGGTGAAGATGTACGACACGCTCGACCCGCACCGCCGACGGGGCACGCTGACCTATCGGCCGATTCGCATTCCCGTTCCCTACGACAACCCGAGGTTTCTCGAGCAGCTTCGCCAGGTCTACATAGCGATGCGGAACCGATACGGCGACGACCCATTGGTGACGGTCTACCACGGCACGTGGTCGGCGGGCCCTTGGGATGAGATCTTCCATCCACAGGACAACGCGCCGCTGCCGCCCGGCTACACGAAGGAGCGATTCGTTCAAGGGATGATCGAGCAGTTGGACGTACTCATCGACGAAGTCTGCCTGCACGGCAAGGTGGCAGAATTACCCTATTCTGGCAAGTATCCTCCCAAGTCGCAGATCGACATCACGGGGCCCCTTACTGCGAGGATTGTCGAGCGGCTGGGGCGCCGCAGCCCGTTTTTCTATATCCAGAGCAACGGTTGGGGCGTCACGGGCGACGGTACGCCGACCGTTTCCTGGGGCCACGAGCGCGATGTGAAGGACGCCTTCGGGCGAGTGAACCTGGCTTTCCAGGCAATCGGGACGAACGCCGGGGGCGGTTGGCATGTGCAGGGGAACTGGATCGATTCGGTTGCGCTCGCCAAACAGTACCAGGCGGCCTACCTCGAGGTCTATTACGCCGATTTCATGCCGCTGGACGAGGAGCATCACATCACGGCCGCGTTCACGCACGACGGCAGTGCGACGGGCGCGACGCCCGGCTTTCTCGGTTTCCGGCCGTGGCTGAAGGCGCGCGACCGGCGCTTGTATGTGAGAGAGGGAACACTCTGGCAACGATTCTCCGCCGGTGCCGAACCCCGCCGCGTCGCGTCGCTGAGGGTGTCGGCCGAGGTGCCTGAGGCAACGCAGATCGGCTGCCGCGTTCGTACGCGGAAGGCGGGATCGCCGTGGTCCGAGTGGCAAGAAGCTGCGTCGCTCGGGCAGTTGCCGCCGGGACACGAAGCGGAGGTGGAGGCCGTTCTGCACACCGATGACGGCTGCGTCACACCTCGATTGCTCGAGGTACAACCTGTGTGGATCCGCCTGCCTGACGTTGGTTCCTAGTGCACTCAGTGCTTCTTGCTCGTGCCAGCCGCCGCGACATGGAAGAGAGCGGGGTGCTACAAATGCTCATGGCTGTTTCGCGATCTTGTTCGTCGGCGTAATCACGGTGAAGTCAAAGACCTTGCCGTCCATCAGCCACATGATGACGCCAGACCCAAAGACGAACATCTTCGCCTGCGGTTGTTGTGTAACGGCCGCTGGGGCGCCATAGGCTGCCAGCACTTCCTTTTCGGAAGAGCCGATCTTGACCCCCGACGTCAAGGGGAAGGCAAATCCTTCGTTGAACCGCACCTCAACGGCACGGCCATCCTTGCCAAAAAGACAATCGACGTGGTGCCGGGATAGCCAGCGCACCCAAGGATTCCCCGGATTGGAATCCGGCTTGCCATAGGCTTGGGTCAACTCCGCGCGGGTCGCACCGATTCGAAAGCCTTTCCACCCGACCCCTTCCATAACGACTTTAGAAGTGGGGTCCATTTTTGGCGGCTCAGGCTGGCCCTCGAAGGCTTCCTCGCTCTTGTTCGGCTTTCCAGTGCCCCGCGTGGCAAAGTGGATTGCCGTCGGGATCGCACGGACGCCTTCGACGCTGCGGAACGACTGTTGGTTGGCGCTGAAGGTGTTGAGGCCAACGCAGTAGTTGCGACCGGGCTCCAGTTTTACCGGCAATACGCACGTTCGCTGGTCGCGCCAGAACGCCTTGCCCTCGGGCAGGAAAGGATACTCCGGCGCATTGCCATTCCAGGTGAAGCCGGGCCCCATGTCGCGATCGAACGTTACGGTCACTTCTGCAGTTGCCGGGTCGACCTCCTTGGCTCCATTGGCGGGCGAAGTGGAAACAACTCGGGGCGGAACGCCCGCCGGTTCGATCCGGGTGAGCGAATAGGGCTTGAAAACCACGATCTGCGTAATCTCTCCTTGGTACGTCCAGAACAAAATGCCCCTCGTTGAGTACTCATACTGCCTCGCCCCGTTGGGCCGCACTTTCGCATGATCCGATTCGCCATACAGCTTAAGCATGGCACTTCCTGAAGAGCCGAGCTTGAGGCCATTTGCCAGGGCGTCGTTGAATCCTCGGTTGAATCTGACTTCGGAGACTACCAGTGAGCCGGTGTGAAAAGTGCAGTCGATATGCTTGTCCGCCCACTTGAGCCAGTCTGACGCAGGATCATTGTCCGGTTTACCCAGCGCCTCGACAAGGTCTTCCCTTGTCATTCCGACGCGAACGTTCTTCCAGCCAACGCCCTCGACAATCGTGTTTGCAGCGTCCGGCTTCGGCTCTGCCCCCAGTTGAGCAAACGCGAATCGCATCTCGCAAACCGTGGCCATCACGACTAGCACTGTCAGACCGCGCACGAACACGAACATCCTCAACTTGAGATTCATCGATGTCTCCATGTTACGTTCCTTGTTCATAAGCCGCTTGACGGGACGCCAACGATTGCCCAACGGAGGCGGAGATTCACGGGAGTGTTTTCAGTGTATTGATTTGCAGAGTTCTGGGGCAAGCATTTTGTGTGGAGTCACCGCACCAAGCGACAAGAAGTGGGCATCCATTGGATTGACGTGACACCCGGATGCCGCGGTTAGACTGGTTCGTGGGTGGAACCGTTTTTGATAGGCCGATTTTCAGGTGGCACGTTTCTGAGGGTTTTTGGGCGGAGCGCGAGACATGGAACCAAGCGATTGCTAGAATTGGATTTGCGGCGAGATGCTCGGTGAACGCCGAGGCGACGTTCTGCACCAGCTTCCCCATATTGTGACGCATCCACGTTTGAGGCGATCATGCTCCGCTCGACCGAACAACTCCGCTCCGACGCCCTGCAGATCTGGAAGGCCGGTGTGGCGGCTGTCGATTCAGAGCGGCTGGTGTGTGCGGCCTTGCGGGTGGAGGGGAGATCGCTGGTGTTGGGCGACGAATCGGTCGAGTTGGACTCGGTCGGGCGGATTGTGGTTGTCGGGGCGGGGAAGGCCGGGGCGGGCATGGCGGCGGGGGTTGAGAGGGTGCTTGGCGAGGAGTTGATGGATGCGAAGCGGTTGGCCGGTTGGGTCAACGTGCCCGAGGGATGCGAGCGAGAGCTTGGGCGGATCCATCTTCATGCGGCCCGGCCTGCCGGCGTGAATGAGCCGACGGAGGCCGGCGTTGAGGGCACGGCGAGAATCCTCGAACTGGTCGGCGGCCTGGCGCCGGAGGATCTTTGTATCTGCCTGATCTCGGGCGGCGGGTCGGCGCTCGCGCCCGCACCGGCTGAAGGGATCACGCTGGAAGACAAACAGGTGGTGACGCGGCATCTGAGCGGGGCGGGGGCGAATATCGAGCAGCTCAACGTCGTCCGCAAGCAGCTCAGCCGGATCAAGGGGGGCGGGCTGGCGCGGGCCTGCCGTGCAGGCCGCCTGTTGGCCCTGATCATCTCCGACGTGCTGGGCAATCCGCTCGACGTTATCTCCTCCGGACCGACGGTGCCCGACTCGGGCACGCCCCGGCTGGCCCTTGAGGTGCTCGAACAGTTCCGCGCTGGCGAGGCCGGGATCGACGCTCGCGTGTTTGACTATCTGCGATCGAAACAAGACGAGCCGCTCCCCGAGTTTGCGTGCCGCGTTCACAACGAGATCATCGGCAGCAACGCGACGGCCGTGGATGCGGCGGGCATGGAGGCCGAGCGATTGGGCTACAACCATGCCATGGTGTGCGCCACCAGGAGCGAAGGTCCGGCCGAAGAGGTCGGCCGCCACCTGGCGGAGATGGCCCGGAAGATGCGATCCGAGGCGGGGCCGAACTGCCTGATCAGCGGCGGGGAGCCGGTGGTGCAGCTCGTGGAGAAATCTCGGCGGGGCCTCGGCGGCCGGAATCAGCAACTGGTGCTTGCCGCCCTGGAATCGCTGGCGGACGATGCGGGCGGGATTGCCCTGCTCTCAGGCGGCACCGACGGGGAAGACGGGCCGACCGACGCCGCCGGCGCCGTGATGGACGCGGATCTGGTCGCGGCCGCTCGCCGCACGGGTTTGGCGCCGGCAGACTTTCTGGCGCGCAACGACGCGTATCACTTCTTTGAGCCGCTCGGCGGGCTGATAATGACCGGCCCCACACACACCAACGTGTGCGATTTGCGAGTGGTGGTTGTGGACCAGCCGTGAACGTTCGGACGGTCGATTAGGTGCCTGATTGTAGCCTTGCCGCCGCGAGGGTGTTGTGCAGGAGCATGGTGATGGTGAGCGGACCGACGCCGCCGGGCACGGGCGTGATCTGGCCGGCGACTTCTTTGACGGCCTCGAAGTCGACGTCGCCGACCAGGCCGTCGTCGGTGCGGTTGATGCCCACGTCGACGACGACGGCTCCGGGTTTGACCATGTCGGCGGTGAGAAATTTCGCCTTGCCGATGGCGACGACGAGGATGTCGGCCTGGCGAGTGACGGCGGGCAGGTCCTTGGTGCGGCTGTGGCACACGGTCACGGTGGCGTGGCCTCCTTCACCGCGCTGCATGAACATGATCGCCATCGGCTTGCCGACGATCTCGCTTCGGCCGACCACGGTGACGTTCTGTCCGGCAATCGGGATTCGATTGCGGAGCAGCAGTTGCTGGATGCCGTGGGGAGTGCAGGGGAGAAATCGCGGGCGGCCCTGGACGATTCGCCCGACGTTTTCGGGGTGGAAGGCGTCGACGTCCTTGAGGGGGTTGACCGCGTCGAGCACGCGGGTTTCGTCGATCTGCTTGGGGAGCGGCAACTGGATCAGGATGCCGTGAATCGAAGCATCGGCATTCAGTTGGGCAACGAGGTCGAGGAGTTGGTCGGTCGTGGTGTCGGCGGGCAGGCGATGCATGATGCTTCCCATGCCGGCCTTTTCACAGGCCTTTTCCTTGTTGCGCACGTAGACCTGGCTGGCGGGATCGTCGCCCACGAGAACGGCGGCCAGGCAGGGGGTCGGACCGCCCGAAGCTTTCATGGCCGCGACCTGCTTGGCGATTTCGGCACGTATCTCCTGGGACAGGACCTTGCCGTCTAGAATCGTTGCGCTCACGTGCATGCTCCCGGTGATTGATGTCGCTCGGCTCAAGAGGAGCCATTGTAGCGGCAAGAAACGCGTGTGTCATCCAGGAGGGGGGCTATGGCGATCTGGGAACATAACTTATGTTACAGCAATTGTTTATGGATAGTCCGTGGAGTTATTAGAGTTTCGTTGCAGGCAGCAACGGTTCGCGTCTGTCTATTCTTGGCTTGGAAGGCTGGAGAATCGCGGGTATAATTCCGATTGAATGTGATGTATGTTGGTCAATTTAATAATCAATAGGCCTTTGGGCGGTTTGCCGGACAGATCAAACGGATAGAAGGCGATGAGCGACGAATCGAATTTGAGCGGCGTTGAGAAGATCAAGCGCGAGAGCCACCACTTGCGCGGGACCATCGCGGAGGAGCTCAAGAACGCCGAGCCGGCCTTCGGCAAGGAAACGGAGCAACTGGTCAAGCATCACGGCTTCTATCAGCAGCACGACCGCGACCGGCGGGGGGAGACGGGTCCCGACGGGAAACGGCTGGGCAAGGCCTACTCGATGATGGTGCGGACGAAGCTGCCCGGCGGGCGGCTCAGCGCCCGGCAGATGCTCGACGAGATCGAGCTTTGCGAGCGATACGGGAACGGCGACTTGCGGCTGACCGACCGGCAGGGGATCCAGATACACGGGATTCTCAAGGGAAATGTGAAGGCGACTATTCGGGCCATTTGCGAGGCCCAGATGACGACGCTGGGCGCCTGTGGGGACGTGTGCCGCAACGTGCTCTCCTGCCCGGCCCCCTATCGCAACAACCGGGTCCGCGACGAGATGCACGCGATGGCCAGGCGGATCTCCGATCACCTGCTGCCAAGGAGCAAGGCGTACAGCGAGATCTGGCTGACCGATCCCGAGACGGGCGAGAAGGAGTTGGCCGGCGGCACGGACAGCGAAGTGATCGAGCCGCTGTATGGCGACACCTATCTGCCGCGGAAGTTCAAAGTGGCGATGGCGCTGCCGGAAGACAACTGCGTGGACGTCTACACGAACGATCTCGGTTTTGTGGCGATCGTCGAGAACGATCGGATCGCGGGCTACAACGTGCTGGTTGGCGGGGGCATGGGGGTGACGCCGAGCAACAAGAACACCTTTCCGGCAGTGGCCCAACCGCTGGCCTTTGTGACACCCGAGAATGTGCTGCGAGCGGTCGAGGCCGTGGTGAAGACGCAGCGGGATTTCGGCGACCGATCGGACCGGAAGCGGGCGCGGATGAAGTACTTGATCCACGATTGGGGGCTCGACAAGTTCCGGGCGAAGGTGGAGGAGTACTACGGCGAGCCGCTGGCCGCTCCGCGCCCCGTGGCCGAGGCCGGCGTGGAGGACCATATCGGCTGGCACGAGCAGGGCGACGGCCGCTGGTTCTACGGGCTTCATATCGACAACGGGCGGGTGATCGATCGCGACGGCTGCCAATTGAAGACGGCCATTCGCCGGGTTTGCGAGCAGCTTGAGCCCAATCTGAGCATCACGGCCCATCAGAGCCTGCTGTTTGCCGACGTGGCGCCCGAGCAACGAGGGCAGTTGGAGGCGATTCTTCGCGAGAACGGCGTGAAGCTGGACGGCGAGATCTCGGAGGTTCGCCGCTGGTCGATCGCCTGCGTGGCGCTGCCGACGTGCCCCTTGGCGGTGACGGAAAGCGAGCGGGTGATGCCCGACGTGATGGCTCAACTGGAAGCCGACCTGCGCCGCTTGGGGCTGGAAAACGAGAAGTTCACCGTGCGGATGACGGGTTGCCCCAACGGATGCGCCCGGCCTTACAACGCCGACATCGGCCTGGTCGGCAAGACGAAGAACAAATACACGATCTATCTTGGCGGAACGCTGCGCGGTGATCGGCTGGCGTTCATCTACCGGGACGTCGTTCCGTTGGAAGAACTGGCGGCGGCGCTCGTGCCCGTCCTGGCCTATTTCAAACGCGATCGCTCGGAGGGCGAAACGCTGGGCGATTTCTGCCACCGAAAAGGGGCGGAGGATTTGCTGGGGTTTGCCGAGAACTGCTCGGAGGGAGAACTGAGCGGTCTGGCAGGGTTGTCAGAACGTCCTTGAGGCAGGAAATACGAAATGCGAAGCACGAAATACGAAACAAATCCAAAACCGGAGGACCGAATGCTCCAAAGCAGTTTTGGACATTTGAGTTTCTTCATTCGGATTTGTTTCGGATTTCGTGTTTCGTGCTTCGTAATTGACAACCGTGTGACACCTTCCGCCCTATCGGCTATGATTCACCCATGCTGCGCTGCCACGCGGTCGTGACGGATTGTGCCGTTGCTTGACGCGTCAGCCCCACCCCACCCTCCCTCTCGCTTCGCTGGGGAGGGATTGCGGAGCGAGAACCATGTTGCCCGAGACTTTTCGCTGTTACCTCGTCGACAAAGATGCTGAAGGGCGCGTGACGGGCCGGATCACCGAGGTTCCCACCGCGAACTTGCCGCCGGGCGACGTGGTCGTGCGGGTGGACTACTCGTCGCTCAACTACAAGGACGCTTTGGGAGCGACCGGAAATCCCGGGGTGAACAAGACGTTTCCCAACATCCCGGGGGTGGACGTTGCCGGGCGGGTGGTCGAGAGCGGCGTTTACGAATTCTGCGAAGGCGACGAAGTGATCGTGACCGGATTCGACATGGGAACGAATCGCTGGGGGGCTTGGGGCGACTACATCCGCGTGCCCCAGGACTGGGTCGTGCCCATGCCGGCCGATCTCTCGATCCGCGAAAGCATGATCCTCGGGACGGCCGGGCTGACGGCCGGCTTTCTGGTACAGGCCCTGCTCGATCACGACGTGACGCCCGAGAAGGGCCAGGTGGTGGTGACCGGAGCCTCGGGCGGCGTGGGCTGCTTCAGCGTGGCGATCCTGGCCAAGCTGGGATATGAGGTTGTGGCCGTGACGGGAAAGGAATCGGCCCATCCGCTGCTCGAGTCGCTGGGTGCGGCAGAAATCGCCCGGCGCGAGGCGGTCAGCGATTCAAGCGGCAAGCCGCTGCTCAAGGGGCGCTGGGCGGGTGCCGTCGACACCGTGGGCAGCGCTCCCTTGTCGACTATCCTGCGGGCGATGAAGCACGGCGGCTGTGCGGCCATTTGCGGCAATGCGGCTGGGTTCGACATTCCCGACATGACCGTCTTCCCCTTCATCCTCCGCGGCATTACCCTGACGGGCATCGATGCCGCCTGGTGCCCCATTCCCTTGCGGCATCAAACCTGGGAGAAGCTGGCCGGCGAGTGGAAGCTCGATTGCCTGGACCGGGTTGCACAGTTCGTCACCCTCGAACAGCTTCCCGGCAAGATCGCCGAGATCCTCGACAGCAAGATCACCGGCCGCGTGGTGGTGGCGATTTCAGACGAAGCCAAATCCGAATCCCTGTTATAGGCCAATGTACGAAACCTTCGAACACACGGCCGACATCGGCCTCCGCGCCCGGGCCGACGATCTTGACGCGCTCTTCGCCGAGGCCGCCAAGGCCTTCTTCTCGGTGATTGTCGAGAACTATGCGGACGTCCTCGCGACCGAGGAATTCTCTGTTTCGGTGGAGGGCGATCAGCTCGACGATCTGATGTATGACTGGCTGGCCGAGTTGCTCTATCGGTTCGACACGGAACACGTACTCCTTTGCCAGTTCGACGTGACTACAGGCAACGCGGGTCTGACCGCCACCGTTCGCGGCGAGCCTTTCGATCCGGACCGTCACCGCCTCGACATGGAGGTGAAGGCGATCACCTATCACGGACTCAAGGTCGAGCGGGACGGCGAGGGGTGGTTGGCCGAGGTGATTGTCGATCTGTGAGAGGGCGTTAAACGACTGCAACGCAACGGGTTCAGGTTCGCAGACTGCACCGAGGTGGCGCTGTCCGGCTAAGGAGCGAGGACCTACGTCCAGAACTCCTGGCGTTCTTCGCTCGGTGGTGAACCGATAACCTCGACTGTCTGCCGAATTCTCTCCAGGAGTTCGTTCATCGGGGCCGCTTTCAGAACGCGTTTGTCGCTGAATCGATAGGTCTCCAGGAGCAGCTCAATCTCTGCAGCAAGTCTTTCCACCGCCTCTCGCGTTTCTTGCGACTCGGCACGGATCATGGGAGCCAGTTTGTGCAGGAGTTCGAGCAGTCGTTCGAGAAGAGCCAGCCGCACCGACATTCGCGACAAGACTCCGTCCTTGACGGGCTTGCACAGACGCCGAATCTCCGCAACACACCCTTCGACCGACGCAGGCTCGGGCACGTCGCGAAACTGTGGCGGTCTTGCAGACCGTCGAGTTCTCGACAGGGCTCTCGTCGGCGAATCAATGGAATCCAACAGACACGAGTCAACGCTCTCACTTGCAGGGGCACCAGACGCGATGCAGAATCGCACGTTCGACTCGAAAGCACTCCACCCGTCCGGCATCTCCACCGGCTGGACCACCTGCTGTTGCCGGCCGCCCTTGTTGACGACCTCGGACCGATCGACGGCCACGTAGGCGGTGAATCGCGAAAGCACGTTCGTCGCCAGCGAGACCTCGACGATCTGTTTGGCCAGGTCCTTCGGCTTCTTTGCGCCCATAGCGTAGCGGTCTTCCAGGTCGCGGACTCGTGCCCGGCCCCAAAGGTTGCGAACCGTATCGCCTGGCCCGTCGATGGCGCCGACCTCGGTCTGCCAGGAGTGGCCGGAACTATCGGTTCCGCAGACACGCAAGCGCAACGGCGAACCGTCCGTTCGGGACTGGCCGAAGATCGTGACCGGCCGATCGGCGAACAGGTCGGGGAGTTTGGCCGGGGCCAGGCTATCTTCGATCAGTGAACCGGACAGGGTTTCCAGCCTGAGATCCGTGAGGGCGGCCGTGGCGATTCCGCGGTGAATGTGGTCCATAGCGGCGTCGAGCCGATCTTCCGATTCGACCAGGTCGCAGGTGCCGCACCCGGCATCGGCGAGACGCTGCAGGAAGCCCGCGTTGACCGCCCGATCGATTCCGATGGTGTGAATTCGCGGAATGCGGCCGCCCGGCGATCCCTGTTTCACGGTGCGAAGAATGGCGTCTTCGCCGGCCACCTGGCCGTCGGTGACGAGAACGAGAATTGGCTGGCGGTCTCCCACGCTCGAACGCAGCAGATGGATTGCATCGGACAGGGCGCGGTCCATCTCGGTGCCGCCGCGTGCCTCGATCTTCCCCAGCCACTCGATGGTTCGCCAGCGGGCGCGATCCGTCGCTTCTACAAGACGTCCCTGAGTGTGCGGCGGCGTCTCGACGTCGTTGTCGAAGGCGATTACGGAGAAGCGGTCGACGTCGAGCAGCGTATCGACGATTCGTCCTGCGGCGCGGCGGGCGGCGACCATCTTCCAGCCGCTCATGCTTCCCGAACGGTCGAGCACGATGACGACGTCGCGCGGCGTTTGCGTGCCCGGCTCCACGGCCGGCGGGGCGAGCGTCAGTGCGAATGTTCCCGTCTTCCCGCCTTCGTCACGAGACGCAATCAGCGACGTTTGGACGGCCTCGGCCGCCACGGGGAAACGCAGGATGAAATCGCGATTGAGCCGCTCACCCGGCTGCAGGCGGATCTTCCAGGGCGGTCCCTCTTCGACGATCGCGCTGTGGAGGCTCACCGAGAATTGCCGCTCGGGCGAGTTGGATCCTATGAGTCCTTTGGGGTCCAGTATGACTTCCAGCGACAGCGCGACGGGATTCGGAAAGCCGGGCAGCAGCACGGGGGGCGTGATGCGCGAAGCGTCGGGCACCTCGTCCGTGTCGCTTGTCTGGCCGAGGCCCACGGAGGGACCGTCGAGCGGGATGCCCGCGGTGTAACGGGGGGCGACGACCAGCGGGAAGCGAAAGGTTGCTTCTCCGTTCGCCACGGGCAAGGGACCGACGAGCGTCAGTTCGACCGAGACGTCTTCTTTCGGCGGGATGTTGCCCACCTGGATGCTGAACGTGCCGCTGCGATCCTCTTCGGCCAGGGCGGCCCGATGGCCGTCTTCAATCGCCTTCCGGTAATCCTTGCGAGCCTGGCCCCGCTCTTTGAGTTGTCCCTCGATCACCCGCTCGCCCACGCGCATGCGGAACGAGGTGACGGCGGCCCGGTCGGGCAGGGGGAAGATGTAGGTTGCCTCGAGCGGTTCGTCCAGAGAATTGCGGAACGTCTGCGTGACGTGCGTGCGAGCCAGCAGGCCGCTGATCGTGGCCGAGATGTTCAGCGAAACGAGCGGGAGGCAACCACGAACGGTTTCCAGACAGCCGAAGCCGGCCTGGTCGTCCCGTTTGGGCAAGTTCTCGTCGTGGATGACGTTGAGAGTTCGAATCATGGTTGCTCCCTTTCGTTCTTGTCGGACCGGCTCGATTCGGACCGTTGCCCGTGGCCTGGTTCTGGTTCGCCGGCATCTCCGTTGCGTGTAAGGACGTCCTTCAGGCTCTCCAATAGCGGTTGGAGTCTGGTGAGGGTTTGTTTGTCTACGGGCCCTTCGATCACGAGCGTGACGTTGTCCAACAGCTTCAGGTGAACCGCGGTCGTCGCATGGCTGAAGTGTTTCTGATCGTCGCCGACGGGCGTGGACTTTGCGCTGGGCATGGTCGCCCAGAATTCGTCTCGCCCGGCGGACGGTGGTCCCGCGGCGACCGGTTCTGATTTGCGGCTTTGCCGCTCGATCGCTTGTGGAAAACCTTCGGGTAGCGCCGCGCACCTGGCCAGCGTCGATTCGCCCGCGGCGGCCAGGGCTGTCTGGATTTCGACGAGCGATTTGCCTTCGGCCTGGAGGCGTTTGATGGCAACGAGTTGCAGCAGGTGCCGCCGTCCGTAGTAGGCCGTCCGGCCTCGCATTTCGGCCGGCTTGTCGAGAAGTCCGAGGGTCGTGTAGTAGCGGATGGTGCGAGGGTCCGGCACATCTCGGACCCGGCCCGACGCCTGCCCGGCGTAGGAGGTCTCGGCCAGTGCCTGGTGCACCGCGGATGCCAGTTCGCCGATGGTCAAGAGTAGGTCCATGACTGTATCTTACAGTGTTATATGACAGTGTCAATATCTCTTCGACTTTTTTCGCGGAGAATCTGCTACACTAACCCGAATCGCAAGCGAGGAGAGAATGGCTACAACTTCTGTCCTCGCTTGCGCTTCGGGTTGGTATGGCGATTTTCATCACCTGTCTTAGACCGTTGTTTATGCCCGACTCCGACTGCCTATTTCCTGTCCGATTCACCGGCCGGCTCCGCCCGGCTCAGGTGGATGCCGTCACGATCGCCCAGGCCCAATTGGCCAAGGGGAAGCGGCGGGTTCACATTGTGGCGCCGCCCGGCTCGGGCAAGACGGTGTTGGGGCTCTATCTTTGGTCGGAGTGCGTCAAGCAGCCGGCGGTGGTGTTGTCGCCCAACTCGGCGATTCAGGCCCAGTGGGCTTCGCGGACGAGCCTGTTTCAGGTTTCTCCTGAGGTGTCTGACGGCGTGAGCACCGATCCGAAGTCACCCGGGCTGTTGACGTCGCTCACCTATCAGTCGGTGACGCTGCCCGAGCGTGGCGGGACGGACCTCGACGCGGCGGCCGTGGGGCTTTGGCAGGAAACGCTCATCGCGAAGGGGCAGGCCGAGAATCCGGACGAGGCAGCCGTCTGGATCGGCGATCTGCGGCGTCACAACGCCGATTACTACGAGGAGCGGCTATCGGCGTATCGCAAGATGGTCCGCGATCGGGTTGCGATCCGCGGCAAGTCGCTGCAGACCCTGCACGCCTCGTCGCTGGAGGCGCTCCATCGGCTCCGCGACCGTGGCGTGGGCCTCGTGATCCTCGACGAGTGCCATCATCTGATGGGCCATTGGGGGCGCGTGCTGGCCGACGCTCGCGAACTGCTGGAGCAACCGATTGTGATCGGCCTGACAGCCACGCCGCCTGATCGCGACGGCAAGGCGCCGGAGGACGTCGAACGTTACGACGAGTTCTTCGGGCCGATCGACTACGAGGTGCCGGTGCCGGCCGTGGTCAAAGACGGTTTCCTGGCGCCCTATCAGGACCTGGCTTACTTCGTTCGGCCGACGTCGGAGGAATTGCAATATCTGGCCACGGTCGACGGCGAGTTCCGCGAGGTGGTGCGATTGCTGTGCGGCGAGTTCGGCCAGGAGAGCGACGGGGGCGTCGATTTCTCGCAGCACGTCTGTTCGGAACCGCTGCCGGTATGGCTCGAACGGGTGCTGAAGACCCTGGAACTGCCGACCGGGCGGATGAAGGACTGGACGACCTTTGAACGGCGCGATCCGGAACTGGCTCGCATCGGACCTCTGTTCCTGATGTCGCGAGGAGTCCGGCTGCCGCCGAACGTGCCGCCGCCCGACACGACGAGCATCGACCCGCAGGCCGAGGAACTCGACCTGCTCGTTCCGGTTCTGGATCGCTACCTTCGCCACCGCCTGCGGCGGTCGGAGGACCCGGCGGACCATGTGCTGGCGGACCAGGCGATCGCCAAGCTGCGGCTGTTGGGGATCCAGATCACCGAGACCGGCCCGCGGGCGTGCGCCTCGCCGGTGGGACGGGTGATGGCCTATTCGACGGCCAAGACGCGAGCGCTGCTGCCGATTCTGGAAGCGGAGATGGAGGCCCTGGGCGACACGATCCGAGCGGTGGTGATCGCCGATTATGAGAAGACGTCGGCCGTCGCTCCGGAAGTGGGCCATTTGCTCGACGAGGAGGCCGGCGGCGCGGTGGCTGCTTTTCGGGGGCTGCTGGCCGACGCCCGAGCCGACGGACTGGATCCGGTTCTGGTCACCGGATCGACGGTGCTGGTGGACGACGACCTGGCGGAGCGGTTCATGGGGGAGGCCAAGAGCTGGCTTGCGGAGCACGGCTGTGCGACGGACCTCGCCTATCAGGAAGAGGCCGGCTTTCACGTGTTGACCGGCTCGGGCGAGCAGTGGTGCCCCCGGGTTTACGTGGCGATGATCACCGACCTGTTCCAGCGGGGAGTGACCCGGTGTCTGGTCGGCACTCGCGGCCTGCTGGGCGAGGGCTGGGACGCCAACAAGGTCAACGTGTTGGTGAACCTGGCGTCGGTGACGACGTCGATGTCGGTCAACCAGCTTCGCGGGCGATCGATCCGGCTCGACCCCGACGTGCCGGAGAAGCTGGCCGACAACTGGGACGTGGTTTGCATTGCGCCCGAGTTTGCCAAGGGACTGGACGACTATCGGCGGTTCATCGATCGGCACAAGACGATCTACGGACTGGCGGACGACGGGGCGATCGAGAAGGGTGTGGGGCACGTCCACGCTGCCTTCACGGAGTTGAAGCCGGAGGGGCTGGAAGGTTCGCTGCATGTGCTCAACGACGACATGCTCGGCCGGGCGGGCCGGCGGGCGGAGTATCGAGCGTTATGGCGGATCGGCGAGCCGTATCATCCCGATCCGATTCACACGCTGGAGATTCACGGCGTGGGCGAGGAGGCCGGGGGAGGGTTTCCGCCCTTCAAGCAGAGCAAGCAGGCCTGGACGGGCGCGTCGCTTTCGCTGGCGGTGGGGCATGCGGTGCTGGGGGCGCTGGTTGAAGCCAGGCTGCTCAAGAAGCAGTACCATCTTCAGGTTGGGGACCGGGCGGGCGGCTATGTGCGGTTGTTCCTGGAGCGGGCGGCGCCGGAGGACGGCGCGTTGTTCACCGAGGCCGTCCGCGAGACGCTGGGGCCGTTGGACCGTCCACGTTACGTGATTCCCCGGTATGCCGACGAGGTGAGCGACACGTGGGTCTCCAGTCTGTTGCCGGAGCTTTTCGCTCGCTATTTCCGGCGGCGGGATCGACGGATGGCCATGTTGCACGCGGTTCCGTCGGTGCTGTCGAAGAAGAAGGAGTCGGCCGACGTTTTCGCACAGCACTGGAACCGTCACGTCAGCCCGGGCGAGGCGTTGTATGCCCACCGGGGCCCGGGCCAGGAGATGCTGGAGAACGCCCGGCGTAGTCGGCAGGTACCCGTCAGCGTCGTTCGCGAGAAGGAAGTGTTCCTGTAGGTCTTTGAAGAAGGGGTCAGGACTCTTTGTTTTCGTGTACGTACGTCGTGGAGGGCAGAAACAAAGAGTCCTGACCCCTTTTCCCGAAACTGTCTTCATGAATACGATCTACGCAAGCGTTTATGAATACCCCAAGTACTACGACGTTCTGTTTTCCGCGAATTGGAGGGCGGAATACGACTTTCTGCTCGCCTGCTTTGCCAAGCACGCCGGCGGAACCGTCCGCCGTCTGTTCGAGCCGGCCTGCGGGACGGGGCGGCTGCTGATCAAGTTGGCCCAGGCCGGCTACGACGTGGCCGGCAACGACCTGAACCCCAAAGCGGTCAGGTACTGTAACGCCCGGCTCAAACGGCACGGTTTCGCCGAGACCGCGGTGGTGGGCGACATGTGCAACTTTCGCCTGAAGAAGAAGGTCCACGCGGCCTTCAACACGATCAACAGTTTCCGCCATCTGCAAACGGAAGCGCAGGCCGCCGCCCATCTGCAATGCGTGGCCGGTGCCCTGGTCCAAGGCGGAGTTTACGTGCTGGGGCTGCATCTCACTCCACGGCAGGATGCTCTGTGCGAATATGAGGCCTGGACGGCTCAGCGGGGGAGTCTGTGCATCAACTCGGAACTGCAGACGCTCGAGGTCGATCGGGGGCAGCGAACCGAGCAGATCCGCTTCACTTTCGACATCCACACGCCGACGCGCCAATTCGAACTGGTCGACGAGTTCACCTTTCGCACGTATACGGCCCGGCAGTTCGAGAGCCTGCTCGACAAGGCGCCCCAACTGGATCTGGTCGAGACCTACGACTTCGCCTACAACATCGATCACCCGGTCACGATCAACGGAGAGACGGAGGACGTGGTGTACGTGCTGAGAAAGAGATAGGCCGGCCGTCAGAGTGATTCGTGTTCGGCCAGGAAGGTCGCGTCGGCGAGCTTACCGTCCTTTTCGATATCGACAGTCAGCGTTCCCATGGGACGATCGCCCGCGGAAAGCAGAAGCGAAATCCTGGCGGCCGCTTTGAGCACAACCGGGATTCGAACCGGGCCTCGATTTTTGCGTTTCTTTTCGTTCATGATCTTCAGGCGTATGGCCGTTTCAGGATCGGCGAAACGGACCTCGTCGGCTTCAAGAACCGTCCCCAGATCGAACACCAGGAGAAGGTCGTCCGCTTCCATGTCAGGGAGCGGGCAGTACTGCCGCAACCCGATGGATACGACTTCTCGCCCCTCCCGCTCGCTCACGGTGAAATCGCCGCGTCGAACGATCTCAACCTCCACGTCGTATCCGCTGTCGCCGAGTTTCACACTCTCTTGGGTGACAAACTCTCGAATATTGTCGGGATAAGGGGACATGACGTCGTTCCTCAAGATAGCCGCCCGGATCTGCGTATCCCACGAGTTTACCCAGAAGAAGAGGGGGGTCGCAAGAGTCCTCCGTTTCCGCCGGCGCGCCGCCAGCGACACGACACGAGCCGCCTTTCGGGCGGCCTACGAAGGTCTCGGCGAAGCCGGCGTCAAGGACCTCCACTACGTCGAGGGAGAAACGCTACTCGGCGACGACGGTGAAGGGACGACCGATAATTCGCACCCTTCGGACCGGGGGAATGCGGATGGCGGAGGCATTGGCGCCGGTGCTCAAGCCGTTGTTGACCGAGCGCGGGGCAAGCCCACGCGGCTATCTCGATTGGAGGCATGTTTCCGAGAATCAAGCAAAACCATTCAGGGTCTCTGGGTTCCCTTCTCGAGGGCCCAGAGTTGGAGCATGCCGGCTCGGTCCGACATGTCGTGGGCTTCCCGGGAATGCGCGAAGAGGTCTTCGATCAACTCCTGCATTCGTGTTGCCGGCCCTACGGCGCATGTTGAGTGATTCGCTTCGTTGGAAATGGCATTCTCGAGGGCGACGGCCTGACGCTGCAGTTCCTTCGCCGTGTCCATGAGATACGGGCGTCCTTTCGATATGCTCGAATGATCGTTGCCGAAGTGGCGTTCGTCCGGAACGCGTCCCGAATGCAGGACGAGGTTGCGGAACCAGCGGAGCAGCGTTCCACGGCTGATCGTGCCCACGGGGTGGGCGTCGCGGACAATCACGACTCTTCGAATCGTCACGCGGCACAGGAATTCGTAGATCTTGCGTATGGGGGCGTCTTCCGAATACCAGATGACGTTTGGTTTCATCACGTCGCGAACCGGCATCCGCCAGCACTCGATCGACAACATGGCGGCCAGCAGGTCTTTCTCCGACAGCATTCCCACCAGGTGGCCGGTTCGGCTGATCACCGGAATGGAGTTGATTCGCGAACGGAGGAAGAACTCGGCGGCGCAGCCGACCGTTTGATCCTCGTTCAGGCAGGCAATCAGCGGGGTCATCACTTCGCCCGCGGTGACGCGTGCCAGCAAGTCGCGAGTCTGGGCGGCGTCCTGCAGGTCGCTGCTGCCGGCCTCGCACATGGAGTTGAACTGCACGGCTCGGTCGCGGCCCGATTGTTTGGCGCAGACAAGGGCCTGGTCGGCACGGTCAATCAGATCGTGCGGCGTGGGCGTCTCGTCGCTTCGCTGAGCGACGCCGAGACTGCACGTCACGTGAAGATAGTCGTCGTCCAGCGGTATCCGCAGGGCGGCCAACCCGGCCCGGGTCCGCTCGGCCCACAGGGCCGCCTCTTGCTCGGAAGTTTCGGGCAGCAGGACGCAGAACTCCTCGCCGCCGTAGCGGGCCACCGTATCGCTGGCCCGACAACTCGACTCAAGATGCTCGCCGATCAACTGGATGATCTGGTCGCCGAACTGGTGCCCGTGGTTGTCGTTGATTCTCTTAAAGAAGTCGATATCGATCATGACGCACGAAAGGGGCAGATGGCGCCGACTCGAGCGTTCCCATTCTTTGTCGAAGATGTCGTGGAAACTCCGCCGGGTCCGCAGCCCGGTCAACTCGTCGGTCCGGGCCATCTGGCTCAAGCGGCGTTCCAGGGAGACGATCCGCTCGCCGGCCCGAACTCGAGCGAGCAGTTCCTCGCGGTTGATCGGCTTGCTGAGAAACTCATCCGCGCCGACGTCGAGCCCTTTCACGAGTTCGTTCTGATCGGAACGAACGGTCAGGAAGAGGATGTAGACGTAATTGGCGAGCCGGAGTCTGCGCACGCGTTCGCACAGCTCCATGCCGTCCATCCGCGGCATATTCCAGTCGGTAATCAGCATGTCGGGACACGTCGTCTCGATGGCCGTCAAGGCCTCGACGCCGTCCATCGCCTGTTCGACCGGATAGCCGTCGCATTCGAGCCACTTGCTGACGAGACGTCGCATGGCGGGATCGTCGTCGACAACAAGGATCTTCGGGCGATGCTGCTTCATTGGGAATCGTTTCCTGCCCATCACGTCTCGCTGCCGAGTCTGGCTACGGGATCCCAATGACCCGGCGGAGTGACGACGCGGCAAACACAGCCATTACGAGGTTTACCACAGGACGCCAACCGTAACTCCAGGCGGCCTATCCAAGATTACGTTGCCCCTGCCGGCAACTCCGGCAAAGGAATCCGCCCCGTAGAAATCGGCTGGACGACATATTCTCCCAATCGTTACCACCCTCAGGACCCACACACCAGAACCATCCACCGCCAACTACATATTGTGAGGGGGGTATCGCGGTTGCGATTGGAGACAGGCACGATTGACAGTCTGACGAGACCTGTTCGTGTCCTGGTTCAAGACTTGTGCGCATGGTGCGCGCATGTTTGTGAAAGCTGGGTTGCGGGCTTGCACCGCCTTAGTGTCTTGGTTCAGGACTTGCGCGCATGGTGCGCGCATGTTTGTGAAAGTTGGGTTGCGGGCTTGCCCCGTCTTAGGGAGCGAGAGGCACCAAGGGCGTCTGGATCACTGACTTCTCCCGCGGACCACTCACGGGCATACCCGAGCCTTTGGGCGGGATCACCAACTTTGTGCCCAGAGGGAGAAGTTCCGGCTGCTGGATTCGATCCCGATTGACTTGGTAGATTTCGCGCCACCGGCTCCGATCACCCAAGTAGCGTTGGGCAAGTCCCTCAAGAGTGTCTCCGTCGCGGACCGCATGAACCCGCTCCATAACAAGTTGGCTGCCCAGGCCGCGGAAGGCGGCCGCCAAGTAAGCCGGATCCCCGTTAGACCCAGAGAAATCGGGATAAGCCTTGGCCATCGCCGACGGAGGAGCCAGACGGACAGCCGGATCCTCCGGTCGACGGGGTTCCTCGTGGACGGGCGGAGGAGCCAGCAGCGTGCGTTGAATCTCCGCAGTCGGAGCGTCCGGGCAGGTGATCTCCACGTCATCCGGGCCTGGCGTTTCTCGCAACACCACGTGCTCGGCCACCTGCGACACCGGACGCACCTTCTCGCTGACGTCCCGCCGGAATGGACGTGCCGTGAGAATTGCCGCGCCCAGGGCGACAAATGCAACGAACAGCTTGGTTCCTGAGTGACTCGACGACATCGGCCTAAAGAACTCATGGAGGTTGGGAATGCGTGTACCCGTCCTCATGAATTATCGGGGAGCCTGCGAAGCGGCTTCAAGAGCCCGACGCCGCGCCACGAGACAAGATTCCAAATTGCGGGCCGCTTCTGCGCATTTCGCCAAGAATTCCGGCTGGCGAAAGGATGCCGAACGGAACCTCTCTTCGGACACGTCTGCGCCGACATGACCTTGCTGGAAACCCGGATTGGACAGGCGCAATTCTCCAGAGCGGCCGGTGCCGCTTTCAGGCAGGCGGATGAATTAGACCAGCCAATCCGACGTTCAAGGATAGCCCGCCCAGCTAGCTCTTCTGAGTCTTGGCCTGTGAGCTCTGGGCGATCCAGAGCAGCACGGGGGATGCGATGAAGATCGAACTGTAGGTTCCGACAACCACGCCCACGATGAGCGAGAAAGCGAACACGCGAATGGCTTGTCCGCCGAAGAAGTAGAGGATGACCACGACGATCAACGTGGTGAACGACGTGAGCAAGGTTCGGGACAGCGTCTGGTTGATGCTCCTGTTGATCATCTCGCCCGTCAGGTAGGGAGCCTTGCCGCGAATCTCGCGAATCCGGTCGAACACAACGATGGTATCGTTGAGCGAGTAACCGATGATCGTGAGGAAGGCCGCCAGGACCGGCAGACCGATCTTGAATTCATCGATCAGCAGGAATCCCAGGAAGGGGGCCAGCCAGTACGTCAAGGCGATTGCTCCCAGTGCGATCAGAACGTCGTGAATCAGGGCCACCACGGCGGCCAGACCGAACATCACCCGCTGGAACCGGACCCAGATGTAGGCCACGATGAACACGAGGCTGGCAAGCAGTGCGGCTACCGCTTTCCATTGCGTGTCGGCGGCCACCTGCCCGCCGATCGTGTTCGACGACGGGAACACGGGCGTCGATTCGACCACCTTCTTGACCCCGTCGAGCACCTGCATCCCCTGCTCGGCTGGCAGACTGATCGACACGTCCCACCAGGTGTGACCGCGATCACGATCGTAGTCCTCGGCGTAGTCCGGGTTGGCCAACTCCACGTGAGCGGTGGCGCCAAGAACCTCCATCTGCTTCTGGATTGCCTCATAGAGGGTGGCATACGTGATCTTATCTTTGCCGAAATCCAGATGCCAGGTTACGGCTTCAGCGGGTGTGGCGGGCTTCTCCGCGGACTGGGCGGGCGCTGCTTGTTCGGCGGGCGCCTTCTCTTCACCGCCGGATCCGGCCGTCTTCTCCGCTTCGGCCGCTGCCTCCGCTTTCTCGCCGGGCCCGCTGCTCGGAACTCCAACGGGCGGCCCCCCGGCGTCGTCGGCCGCCGCCAGCAGGTCGTCGCCGGGCAAGTCGTTGCGGAGGAACCCCGTCGTCGATTCGTTCGCGGTGGCCGGTTCGCTCTTGCCGGCGGGAGCGGCCGGTTGGGTATCGGTTGCCGTCCCCGCCTTGCTCGTAATGGTCATCGAGTGATGAACGAGTTTGTCGCCGAAGATCTCCTGGAGCTTCTGCTTCACCTCCTCGAGGAAGGCGTCGGCGTCCATATTGTCGTCATGACGAGCCGTGTTGATCACGAACTGGCGATGGGCCGGCTCGTCGGGAAGGTTCATTTCGCTGACGGCCAGGTCTTCAAAGACGTCCTTATGCTCGTTCAGGACCTTGCGGATTTCGTCGATCTTCTGGTCCTGGTTGAATACGGTCTGGACCGACACGCCCCCGGTGAAGTCGATGTCCATGAGACCCTTTCCGCGGCCGACGACGCCGACCAACCCGACGACGATCACGGCAATCGAGGCACCGATGGCCAGACGGCGGAAGCCGATGAAATCGACGGCGCCGCCCAGCGGGATCCGGGCCATGCCCAACTTGGTAATCCAACGTTTCTTCTCGGCAATGTCGAACACGGCCCGGGCACAGTAGATTGCCGTGAACATGCTCAAGGTGACGCCCAGGATGAGAGTCACCGCAAAACCCTTGACCTGGTCGGTCCCCACCGTATAGAGAACGATTCCCGTGATCAAGGTGGTCAGGTTGGCGTCGACGATCGTCGTCGTCGCCCTCGCGAAACCGTTGCGAATCGCCATCCGCAGGGTCGCCTGCCGGTCGAGTTCCTCGCGGATACGCTCGAAAATGAGCACGTTTGCGTCGACGGCCATACCGACCGTGAGCACGAGTCCCGCGATGCCGGGCAGAGTAAACGCCGCCTTGACGAAGATCATCACACCCAAAATCAACAGCATATTCGCCAGCATGGCCAGGCAGGCCACAAGACCGGCAAAGCGGTAGTAGGCAAGCATGAACAGCAGGACCAGCACCAGGGAAATCGCGATGGCAATGCCGCCGCGGCGAATCGTATCCATTCCCAGGGTCGGCCCGGTTGCCATTTGGCTGATCGGCTCTTCTTTGAGGGTTGTGGGCAACATGCCCGCATTGAGCACGTCGACCAGGTCCTTGACTTCCTCCTGGGTGAAGTCCCCGGAGATCTCGCCGCGTTCCCGGATTTCGCTCTGAATGCGGGGAGCGGAGAACATGTATCCGTCGAGGATGATCCCCAGGTGCCGGTAGAAGTTGTGGATCTCATCGGGCTTGAAGGTTGCCGTCAGGCCGCCGAACAAGAGGCCGCCCCTGGTATTGAACATGAACTCCACGTTGGGACGGCCTGCCTCATCGATGCCGGGTGCGGAACGAACCAGGTAGGCGCCGGTCACATCGTAGGAATCCTTGTAGACGAGCACCTCGTTGACGGTCCGATCCCCCAGTTGCCGCGTCCGCGTGGCGAAGCTGGAGTTCCCCATGATGGACTGTTGGTTGTCTCCGTCCTCGCTCAGAGGGACCCACCAGCCTCGCAGTCTCGGCGCGCCTTGCTCGTCTCGATCCGGCTTGCCGTCGGCGTCGAGCATGTAGACGAACTGCGCGTCCGACTTCTGGGCGTCTTCGATCAGCGCGCGGTGATCGTTGTTGTTGGCCAGAATGCGGAACTCGAGGGTACCCGCACTGGTGATCTTCTCCTTGTAGCGTTCGATTTCGCTCTCATCCACCTCGGGGATGATGATTTCGATCTGGTTCTGTCCGAAGGGGCGAATCACCACTTCCTTGACGCCGCCCGGATTGATTCGTCGGCTGATGGCCGCAACGAGTTTGTCCATGTCGTCGCCGGACAGACCACCGGATGTGCGGGTCTCCTCGCCCGACAACTCGTCGGGAGCGGCGTCGGCGAGCGTTTCCCTGGCCTTCTCGCCGGTCTCGTAGACGAGATAGACGCCACCCTTGAGGTCGATCCCCAACTTGGGCGGCCATCCCGACCAGACGACGGCTGCTGCCGCAAACAGGCTAAGGAAGATGATCGTCAGCTTCGTCTGGTATTCTCGCAGCCGAAGTGAGGAGGCAATCGCGGCAGCCAGCACAAAGGCGCCCACGATCACCGCCAGAGCGAGCAGGAGTGGAGCCCAGTTGGTCGGTTTCGACACCGGTGTCGTGGTCGTCTCGCCGATCTTCTGGGCCAGCGGCGCCGCGATGTTTCCCGCTTCTGCTGCCGGCAGCTCGGTCGCAGCAGCCGACGCACCGCTCGCCTCCACAGGTTCTGCGGCTTCTTTGGCTTCGGCGGCCGGTTCCTCGGCAGTCTTCGGAGTCTCCGCAGCCGGTTCCGGTTTCACGGGCGTTTTCTCGCCGGTCGGAGCGGCGGCCTTCTCGGCGGAAGCAGCTTCTGCAGACTCGGCCACCGGCGGGCCACCCGTCGTCTGGGCCGGCGCCCACGCAGGCACGGCGACCAGCATCAGGACTGCCAAGAGCGAAAACGCACCGGCCGGAATGGTGCGGCGCGACCGGACGGACGCACCGGCACTCGGAGAAACCAACGTCATCAGAAACCGAGGCATGGATTATTGTTCCTACAAGACTCGTTTGACTTCAGGCAGCCGGATAAAGACCTACCAGTTCGTGAGAACCTCGTTTGAGCGTTTTAAGAGGAGGACGGTTTTGCGGATTCTTCAGCGAGAACGCGCGCAACGGAATTGAGAGTCATCCGCAGCTTGGCCCCCGAACCTTCGTCGACCTTGATGGTGACTTCCTTCTTGTCGCGATCCACATTCATCACCACCCCCAGAATCCCGCCGACCGTAACGACTCGATCGTTCTTCTTCATGTTTTCCAGCATGTTCTGACGCTCGGAGTGCTCCTTGCGTTGGGGCCGGATGAAGAGCAGGTAGAACAGCACGAAGATCGGCAACATCATCAGCAGCATCGAACTGAGGCCGCCGGTGTCGCCTTCGGCGAGAAGAATCTCGATTCCCATCAGGCCAAATAGCACGTGGATCCCCCTCTCGGCAATGCGGAGATCGTTCGCAAAGCGGGGCCAGCCCGCAACCTAACCTTCACAAAAACACGCGCACCGTGCGCACGAATCCCAATACTCTCCGGTGCCGTTCCTGATCGCGCCCTTGCCAGCGACGCCGCCGGGCGTAATGGGAACTCGCGGAATCTATGGTAAGCCCAGTATCATAAACTCTTGCGCCCCAACGGACAAGGGGATTCAGGGAAGGCGGGTGGGCTGTTCCGGCGAGAACACTGCCCCCTCCAGGAGACCAAAGCACGCCAACGCTTGGGCGTTGGCAGCCTGCCACCGAAATGGACGCCGCTGGCCAGAAATCTCGCTCGAGGAGCTTGTGGAACGCGTCGGGCTGTCAGGGGTGAGGACGGTTCCCTCCATCGTGGGGATGCTATAGAATCAAGCAAGGCCACTGAACCAACGAATCTGCCAGTTTCGGAGAATCGAAGTCATGTCGGAAAGTGCCGGTGATTATCCCCAGTTGACCGAGTTGCTGCGCAGCAAGGGCCATTCCGAAGCCGAAATCGCCCGAATCCTGGACCGCGTTCGTCAGTACGACAAGGAGATGGAGGTCGACTCCGTGATGGATTCGATTGCTGCAGGCCGCATGGATCTAATGGCAATCATCAAGGAGGCTTTGAAAGCCGAGTGAATAGCGAAGAGGGGCGTCCCAACCCGGATTCTTCATGGGTGGCACGCTCAGAGCCTAGCGATGGGCGTGGTGCCCTGCACTTCTGCCATGAACCGAGTGCTCCTCAGCGGCGAGCCAGACTGGCCAGTTGGCCGGCCTCGTCGTGCGTAACGACGAGCCGCCTGATGGCCGTGGCTTTTCCGGTGGTGGGGTCGACGTCGACGATCGTTCCCTGAAGCCGGACATCGCCGGTCGCCACCTCGAAATGGGTCGGGCGCGAGGTGAGCGTGGTTTCCAGGACGCGGTCGATCCGTCGTCCCAGGATGCTCTCGCAGGGCCCCGTCATACCCACGTCGCATTGAAAGGCGGTCCCTCCGGGCAGGATCTGCTCGTCGGCGGTCGGAACGTGGGTGTGGGTTCCGAGCACCGCCGAGACCCGCCCGTCCAGATGGCGTCCCATCAACTGCATGTCGCTGGTGGCTTCGGCATGGAAGTCGAGGAGGATCACGCGGAGGTCGCGAGGAAACTGCCGGAGGATCCGGCTGGCGGCGTTGAAAGGGTTGTCGACGGGCTGCATGAACACCCGCCCCAGCAGGCTGAACACGCCCACGCGAGTCCCGTCCGTGGCACGATGCACGGCCAGTTCGGCGCCGGGAGCCTCAGCGGGATAGTTTGCCGGCTTGACGATTCGGGCTTCCGTCTGGAGGATCGAGAAGATCTCGCGGCGCCGGTAGATGTGATCGCCCATGGTGATGCAGTCGACGCCCGCACTCAGCAGTTCGTGGTAGATGGCCGGCGTGATGCCCGATCCACCCGCGATGTTCTCTGCGTTGGCCACGACGAAATCGAGTTTCTCCCGGATCCGCAGGCCCGCCACCGACTGGACGATGATTTGTCGTCCCGGCTTCCCAACGGTGTCTCCGATCAGCAGTATTCGCACAGGGTCGAGCTTTCGCAGCTAAGCCGTTTAGTGGGCGATTTCGGTGTGACGAGTCTCTCGCAAGACGGTGACCTTGATCTCGCCGGGATAGGTCAGCCGCTCTTCGAAGGCCTTGGCAATGTCGCGGCAGATCTTGGCGGCCGATTCATCCGTCGTCTCTCGCGAGCTGACGATGACCCGCATTTCCCGGCCCGCCTGGATGGCGAAGGCCTGGTCGACTCCGGAGAACTCGGTGGCGATGGTTTCGAGTTCTTCCATGCGTTTGACGTAACGTTCGAGCGTTTCCCGCCGAGCTCCCGGGCGCGAGGCACTGCACGCATCGGCGGCAGCGACCAGCACCGTGTAGGGATTGTCGACGTGGATGTCGTCGTGGTGGCCGGCTGCGGCGTGGAGCACCGCGCCCTTCTCGCCGTACCGCTTGAGCAGATCGGCGCCGATCTTGGGATGCCCGCCTTCCGCTTCGTGATCGGCGGCCTTGCCGATGTCGTGAAGCAGACCGCAGCGGCGCGCCAGCTTTCCGTCCAATCCGATCTCGTCGGCCAGCATACCCGCCAGGAAAGCCACCTCGATCGAGTGGCGGAGCACGTTCTGGCTGTAGCTCGTTCGGAAATGGAGGCGGCCTAACAGGTGGATGATCCGCTCGTGGAGGTTGTGGACCTCCACCTCCTGGGCGGCTTCCTGGCCCAGCTTCTGCAAATGCTTCTCGAGCTCGCGCTGGGTGTCGGCGACGATCTCCTCAATCCGCGAGGGATGGATCCTTCCGTCGGCGATCAGCCGGTTGAGCGAAATCCGCGCCACCTCGCGCCGGATCATGTCGAAGGCGCTGACGATCACGACTCCCGGGGTATCGTCGATAATGACGTCAACTCCCGTCGCCTTCTCGAAGGCCCGAATGTTGCGTCCCTCGCGGCCGATGATCCGGCCTTTCATTTCGTCGCTGGGAATATCGACCGTGCTGGTCGTGGTCTCCGCCGTGTGCGCGGCCGCATAGCGCTGCAGCGTCGTCAGCATGACCTCGCGGGATTTCTCTTCGCACGTTTCCGCAAGCCGCTTCTCGTGCTTCATGATCAGCGCGCCCGACTCGTTGCGGAGCTGTTCGTCGAGCATCTCCAGCAGCCGAGCGGTGGCCTCGTCCTTGCTCAGCCCGCTGAGTTCGTGAAGGGTTTGCCGTTGCACGTCGAGGAGCTTGGCGAGTTCCTTGTTCCGCTTCTCCGTGTCCTGAATCCGCTCGGTCAACTTCCGCTGGGTGCCCTCGACGATCTTCTCCTGCTTCCGGATCTGCTCGGCCTGCTGTTCCAGAACGTCCTGCCGCTTGTCGAGAATCCTCTCGCGATCGTGCAGCTCTTCCCGCAGCTTGCTCAGTTCCTTCTCGCCCTCCGCCTTGCGCTGAATCCCGAGTTCCTTGAGTTCGAGCTCAAACTCGCGGCGACGGTTCTCCATCTCCCGGTTCGCCTGCGCGATGATTCGCGACGCCTCGGTCTCGGCGTCGCGCCGGCGCAGATAGTCGAGCAGCTTGGTCAGCCCGAACGTCAGCCCCGAGAAGACCGCGCAGAGTGCAACGGTTATGACAACTTGCCAGTATCCCACAGAAGTCGACCTCGTTCGTCTTTGATCGGCTCAAAGCGCAGAGGGAGGCCGCTTGACGACCGCGGGACGGAATGCAGGCCGGGCGTTGCCCGGCAAGTGTGCCGGGAGCCGCTCGGATCAGAGGCGTTCGTTCTGTCGGAGCATTGGCGGGGGGTCGGCCGAATCGTTACGTCTCTGATCCCCTCGTCCCAAGTCGACTGCCGGGAATGGACAATCGTCTCGGCACTGACCGGGTGGAGCACCGAACCTTCCTAATACATGGCTCGAACTCAACCACAACTCGTCACGCAACGAAACCACTCGCGACGACCGGAACCCGTTGCCGACAATCTCCGTCCGTGCCGGGACGAGCTCGCGTGAGAGGCAGAGATGCTCCACGCCCAGCCGCCGCAGTACGAAACGAACGCAAATCAGCAGCAATTCGATCAAGGTTGGATTTCCTTGTTCGGTCCCGGATTGTGTTTGAGCCAAGCCGATGGCTGCCAACAACAAATCGACACCTGAATCTGCAATTCAACTGTCCCTCGTCAGTCCACCAACGGACCTCCGAAAGCGCTTTTTGGTAATTCGGTATGAAGACGGACCGAACTGGGCCGGTGGATCGACCGCTTGCGGTCCGTCATAATACTTCCATAGTAATCCTATCAGAGTTCATGACACATGCAACCATTTGCTCACCATTGTCGGGTAGATAAACACCGTGCATTTTTTGAGTTAGGACAATTGGTATGGTCGAATGGGGAGAATAGGGCTTCTGGCGACCCCGGCTACAGAGGGGGATAATGATTTGGCCTCGGGTTCCTCACCCTCGAACCGCAGAAAATCGGCTTGTACGCACCCATGGACACCCCCCATCTAGAGGCATTGCTTGCCAATTCCTGGCCCCCACCCGCGTGGGCCGATGTGTCGGTTCTCGTTGCAGTCTCCGGTGGAGCCGACAGCGTGGCTCTGCTACGCGGCCTGTCGGCATTGAAACGCGGTGGGGAAGGACGGTTGGTGGTGGCGCACTTCAATCACCAGTTGCGAGGGGGTGAATCTGACGCCGACGAGCGGTTCGTTGGACGTCTAGCCGATCAACTGGGGCTCCGATTCGAATCCGGACGGCTTGAACCGGCGGAACTCGATGCCTGCTCGGAAGGCATCGAAGAAGCCGCTCGCAACCTGCGCTATCGATTTCTGACCGACGCGGCCGAGAGAATTGGCGCCCGTTATGTCGTCTGCGCCCACACGGCCGACGACCAGATCGAGACGATCCTGCACCGTATCGTGCGAGGAACCGGCATCGCCGGGCTGGCAGGGATCCCCCGCTGCCGGCAACTGAGCCCGGCCGTGACGGTGATTCGTCCGCTCCTCAATGTCCGCCGAAGCGAAGTCCTGGAATACCTCGCATTCCTCGGCCAACCGTACCGTGACGACCGCTCCAATTCAGACCGCCGGTTCACTCGAAACCGGATTCGCCGCGATTTGCTCCCCCACCTTGCCGAACACTACAATCCGGCCGTCGCGGAAGCCTTATTAAGGCTCGGTCGGCTGGCCGCTGAAGCCCAGGAGGTTGTCGACGGATTGGTGCGCCGGCTGGTCGCCGACGGAGTTGTCGCCGCGTCGGACGATGGCCTGCTTGTCGTTCGCAGCCGGGTGGCGGACCAACCGGATTACCTTGTACGAGAACTCCTCATGCACGCCTGGCAAGCGAAAGGCTGGCCCATGCAATCGATGGGGTTCGACGAGTGGAACCGGCTGCTGCAAATGGTGCGAAACGATCCGCGGTCGGGCGCAACCGCCCTTCTCAAGCGAACCTTTCCCGGTCCGATTCAAGCCGAATGCCTCACCGAGGGACTCCACCTTCGGCCTCAGGCGGGTTCCGAGGCGGATCGGCAGCCTGAGGCAAGCCAGTGACTGGAAATCCGGGTCCCGGCGAGCCGCCGGGACCTGCCCGCCCCCACCGAGTGCACCATGTCCCAAATGTATGACGAATCGAGACGTTTCGGAGTCGTTGCCGTCGTCGTGCGCGACGGGCTTTTCCTCGTGATCTGCCGGTCGGACACGGTCATCGCCCCCGGCATGATTGCCTTTCCGGGCGGCGCCGTCGAAGGCCGGGAATCGGAAGCGGAAACGCTCGTCCGCGAGATCCGCGAAGAACTGGGCGTAACGATCACGCCCGTGCGGCGAATCTGGCGAAGCGTCACCCCCTGGAACGTGGAACTTGCCTGGTGGCTCGGCCAAATCGACAAGGGTCAGACGCTCAAGCCCAACCCGGCCGAAGTCGCATCGACCCACTGGGTCTCGGCCGAGGACATGCGCAAGCTGCCCAACCTCTTGGAAAGCATGCACCGTTTCCTGGATGCGATGGAAATGGGCCAGATTGATGTGAACGGCGGACTCTAGCACGCATTATTCCTGGGTGGCGCGCTCAGAGCGTAGCGATGGGCGTGGATGGTCAGGTCGCCACGCCCATCGCTACGCTCTGAGCGCGCCACCCAATACGCAGTGTGCCTGGATTCCCGCCTTCGCGGGAAAGACGGACGGGAGGGTGGGAACGGCGCAGGCGACGGCCACCTCGGAACTACGCTTCCAGGAACCGCACAAGGCCGTCTAACACGTCTTCACGGACTCGCACGCCACTGGTTCACCGAGGATTTCTCGCGCCAGTTGGCGATAATCGTGGGCCCCATTGGAATGGGGATCGTACTGGAGAATCGACTGCCCAAAACTGGGCGCTTCGGCGAGTCTCACGTTGCGGCGAATTCGGGTGTGGAAGGTCTGGGCCCCCGCCCAAGGCGTCTCCCCGTGAAAGTTCTCGCGAAAGAACTCGTCCACGTCCTGGCTGACCTCGGCGGCCAACCGGGTGCTGGCGTCGTACATGCAGAGGACGATGCCGCTCAGTCTCAGGCGGCTGTTCAGCCGCTTGGATACCAGTTGGATCGTTTGCAGCAACTTGCTCAAACCGTGAAGGGCCAGAAAGTGGGGCTGCAGAGGAATGAACACCTCTTCGACGGCCACCAGGGCGTTGATCGTCAACACGCCGAGCGACGGAGGGCAATCGATCAGCACGTAGTCGAATTCCTCCCGATCCTCGTTCATCTTGTCGCGCAGAATGAACTCGCGTCCGACGACGCCCGCCAACTCCACTTCCGCCCCGGCGAGATCGAGGTGCGAGGGAACGATGGACAGGTTCTCGTTGATCTGCCGCCGAACATCCGCCAACGATGCGTCGCCAGTCAACACGGTGTAGATCGACGGCATCTCGATCTGGGGCTCGATGCCGAAATGGAGCGTCGCGTGCGCCTGGGGATCCAGGTCGATCAGGCACACCCGCATTCCTGTGTCGGCCAAGGCGGCACTGATGTTCACTGCCGTGGTCGTCTTTCCCACGCCCCCCTTCTGATTCATGATCGCAATGGAACGCATCCGCATCCTCTCGGTTGAGTCCCTCAAACGGACAGGAGTCTGCCCGATCGAGTCGTATCGCCTCTTACGAAGGCATGATTATAGACCGCCTTGAAGAAAGCTCCTACCCGGAATCACGGTTCGCATTCCTGCAGGCCCCGTCGAATCTGCGAGACAGGTCTCGGCATGCCCCACGGGAACCACCCTTTCAGGTGACATAGAATTCCCTTGCACGCAAAAGAACGTCCCAACGAATTACCCCTTAAAGGGGGTGCAAGTCGTCCGCCGGAACGGATAAATTAACAGTTTCCCTGACGTTTGGAGGGTCGGGATCGATGCGATGAGTCTCGACAGCATCGGTATCTTTGGTCGCCCCGAGCAACGTGCCAAGAGCGGTATGCTGTTTGCTGGCACCGAAGCCAACGAATGAGATCGTGCGGGATCGCCGACCTTAATCGCCCTCCGCCCGGTACCCTTTGACTCGCTGACATTGAACTCTCATGTGTTTGCTGGCAATTCAGTACAAGACTGCTCGTGATGCCCCGATTCTCGTCGCCCAGAATCGTGAGGAACGCTTCGACCGCCCAAGCCAACCACCCCGAATTCAGTCGGGGCGTCCGCGGGTGGTGTGCGGTATCGATCGCAAGGCTGGGGGAACGTGGTTCGGAGTCAATCAGCACGGCATGTTCGCGGCCGTGGCCAATCGGCCCAAGCGGTCGGCGCCGCCCGAACCCCGCTCTCGGGGCCTCCTGTGTCGCGAACTGCTGGGAGTCCGCACCGCCGCCGAGGCCGTTGACTTGGCCGTCAAGGAACTGGAAACAGGGCGTTACGACGGAGCCAACTATGTCTGTGCCGACGGCGAAAGCGGAGCCGTCGTTTACGGAGGTGACTTGATCAACGTCGTCGAATTGAAGCCCGGATTGCACCTGCTGACCAACGGCAACCTCGACGATCGTTCCGACCCGCGTCAGGAGTTCGTTCGCCGTCTGCTCACCCTGCAGCGGCTCGATTCTTCGGTGGCCTTTCTCGCGGTCGCCAGCCGGACCTTTTCGCGGAAGCCCGATGCGACGGGGAAACGCGGCGTCGTCGTCACCGGCAATGAACGCGGTACCGTGTCGTCGTCGTTGCTGTCTCTCACGGGACGGTCGCAGAACGCCATCTACCAGTATGCTCCCGGTTCCCCCGGCGACACCTCCTACGAGGACCTGTCGGCCTTGCTCCGCCAGGTGCTCTCGACGGATCGCTAAGCGGCAGCCGAGCAACATGCCCAGAATGCCCAGCCGCGAGCGCGGTTGGGCTGAACGCGATTGAGGCCCCCGCATGTCCGACACAGAAGTCGTCATTCAACAGCTTCTCGAACTCAACCAGCGATTGCTCGACAGCATCACGTCGGGTGATTGGCAAACCTACTCGGAGCTGTGCGACGCGACGCTCTCGGCCTATGAACCGGAGGCACGCGGACATCTCGTCGAGGGGATGGATTTTCACCGATTCTACTTCGATCTGGACAGCGGCGACGGACCCCGCAATACGACCATGGCGTCTCCCCACGTCCGGCTGCTCGGCGATACGGCCGTGGTCTGCTACGTCAGGCTCATCCAGCACCTGGACGCCGAAGGACGCCCTGTTACGGACCGATTCGAAGAAACTCGCGTCTGGCACCGCGAGGGAGATCGCTGGACCCACGTGCATTTTCATCGGTCCGCCAACGCCTGACCGGTAGTGCTTACTGCTGCGTGCGGGTTCGCACTCTCATCGACCGTCCAGCCCCATTTGTGTGCCCAACTGGTAGTTTTTCTTCGTCCGCCCGCCTCAGCACAAAGACGGTATCGCTGATCTCGTCGTCCAGATCCAACGGATCGTCGATGTCGTACCAGAAATCGTAGACGTCGCACAATTCCAGTTCAGGGACCTTGCCCAGGAGTTGCCGGAACTGATCCGCCGTGTACATGCGAAACAGGAACTCGTGACGAAGTCGCAGTTCTTTCTTGCCGGAACGAATCAAGAGGCACACGCGGAGTTTTTCCAGCCGCTGCCGGCGATCGGTCTCCAGGACGCGCAGGGTGACGGTTACCTTCGTTTGCCCGCGGCTTTCCGACCAGCGTTCGGTGCACTCTTCGTCGGCGTCGAGGGGAAGCAGATGGAACCCGAGCAGGTAGATGCCCCCCGGCCGCAGGCAGCGAGCGACGGACCGCAGATGGCTCAGGGCCGCTTCTTCGGAGAGCAGGTGCCGGAACCCGTCGAACGTGTTGTAGGCAGCGTCGACCGGCGTCTCGAGCACAAAGTCGCTCATGTCGGCGCAGAGAATCTCCGCGCGAAGTCGCCGCCGGGCAAGACGCCGCCGCAGATACGCCAACGACGGTTTGCTCAGGTCGAGCCCGACGAGCTGGTAACCCCGGGCGGCCAACTCGGTCACCAGGCGTCCCGTGCCGCACGCCGGCTCGAGCAGTCGGCGCACCTCCCCCGTGCAGTACTTGCGGCAGGCGGCCTCGATGAAACCGGCCTCGGGCATGGTTTCCGACTGAAAGGCCAGATCGTAGTACTGGGGATAGTCGTACCAATCGGCCTCTAACGTGTTTCGCGGCATGGAGAACGTCTCTCCCGGCAGGTCTGTTGAAGGAGTAGTAACACTCCATTTTCGTCCCAGACCTGGCGTCATGCCAGCGGATCTGCCGTCAAAATGCGGGACTCAGGAGTCTTGAATCGCCAGAGTCGGGCAATAGTGATGTCGCATTCTTGCTGATGGCCTCAATTTTTTGCCTTTGCCAGACCTTCCCCGAACCCGGGGCGACTCCCAAGACGCCACAAATGCGTTACAATGACCGAATCAAGCAAGACCTGCCCGGCTGCCTTACGAGGAGTACCCCAATGACGACTCGTGGAGTTCATCCTGCCGCGGCCAAAGCGGCCGCCGAATTCGATCGGCACGAGGGACGGTCGGACGGAACGGAAATCGCCAACCGGCTGACAAAAAACTTGACGGCGGTACGCGAGTCGCTCCTTCGGTGCGTGCTCACACCCGACCAGTCAAATGCCCTCGATTCGATGCTGCTTCCCACCTCGCAGTTGAGGGCTCAACAGCAGGCCTCGGAAGAGATCGAGGCATTCATGGTTGCCGAATCGGCCGAGGCGGTCCGCCTGTTCAAGCTCGTCAAGGTCGCCGATCCCTGGTACGCCGAATGGCTGAAGGCGATGCGACTCGAGTCGTGGAATCCGCTGGGAAACGTGTCCGAGCGGATTGCCGGTTATCTGGAACAGTCCGGCGACGAGCGGCGTTTGCAGTTCAGCAATATTCTGGTGGCGACGATTCCCGAGGCGCGGCGAGCTCCGCTCGTACTCTTTCGGTTGCTCCCCACCGCCGTCCATCTGACCACGGTGCTGGCCTTCGGCGATACCAAGGCCGCCAAGAAGGTTCGGGCGGACCAGATCAAGATCCTGCCTTCGATCACCTATTGCCGGCAATGCCACGGAGAACTGCTCGCGGACGGAAAGGAATGCTCTGCCTGCGGAAACCCGCTCTGGAACCGGCACTGGCTCTGCGAAATCGATTGACTGCACCTCTCGGGCAAATGTCTAGCTGAATGGTCAGTCTTGCGGTATGGAATGGCCTCGGACCACGTGCTAGCAGGGATAACCTGTTGCAGCCTCTCCGTTTGTGGACGTGGAAAGCCGCGAAAGCTCGCGGTGAACCCACGTCGAATAAGTGGCGTACTTGATCCGCAAGCGAGCCAAGAAATAGGATTGCGGTTGAGTACCTCTTAACGCCAGACGGAAATCGAGAGGTTGGCTGCGAATGAAACGGACCGTCGTCTGAGCACTTGCTCAGGTGCATGGTCCTCTCCAGCCTGCAAGGAGGTCTCAGAGTGCTTTCTCATCGCGTTCGCACTCTTCCTTGTCTCACGACACCAGTAACGCGGGTCGGGCGTTTCGAGTATCGAAGTCGGCAGAGCGGTAAATAATCCCAGCCTTGTTGCGTCGAATAGTCGGGGGGGACAATGTTCGCCGTCAACCGATAGAGAGAGAGTACGATGGACCTGCGGGACTCGCTCACCACGGATGATCTGGGGGAAACGTCCCGGCGAATCGCCGATCTTGAGGCTCAGGTCCGCGAGTTGCAGCGCGTCGAGACCCAGTTTCGGATGCTGCTCGAATCCGCCCCTGACGCCGTGGTGATCGTTGACGAGTCGGGAAAGATCGTGCTCGTCAACGAGCAGACCGAAGCGATGTTCGGTTACGAACGCCGGGATCTGGTGGGCCAATCGGTCGAGATACTCGTACCGGAACGCTTCCGCCAGCAGCATCTGAGCCATCGCAGTGCCTATGGCCGATGTCCCCATACGCGTCCCATGGGCGCGAATGTCGAGCTTTTCGGCCGACGTCGCGACGGGAGCGAGTTTCCCGCAGAAATCAGCCTAAGCCCTCGTCCCACCGAGGTCGGCATCCTCGTCTTCTGCTCGGTCCGCGACGTGACGCAGCGGAAGATCGCCGAGCGAGCCCTGCAGGAGAGCGAAGAACGCTTCGAACTGGCCGTTCGCGGGACGGATGCAGGAATCTGGGACTGGGACTTGCGGACCAATCGGGTCTACTATTCGTCGCGGTGGAAGAGCATTCTCGGATACGACGATCACGAAATCGCCGATCGCTTTGAGGAGTGGGAGCAGCGAATTCACCCCGACGACCGCAAGCGGGCTCTCGCGACGGTTCGCCGCTACCTGGATGGTGCCATCCGCGAATACAGCCTCGAACACCGACTCAAGCATAAGAATGGAACGTACCGCTGGATCCTGGCACGCGGCGCCGCCCTGCACGACGGCCAGGGCCGTCCCTACCGGATGGCCGGTTCGCACATCGACATTACGGAACTGAAACATACCCAAGCGGTCCTTCGCGACCGGGACGTGCAACTTGCCGCTGCGCAGCAAATCCAGGAGCACTTGCTTCCTCAGAGGCCGCCGGCAATTCCGGGGCTCGAAGTGATCGGGGCCTCTCACCCTGCAGAATTCGCCGCCGGCGATCACTTCGACTACTTCCGCATGCCCGACGACTCTCTCGCCATCGTGATCGGCGACGTCGCCGGGCACGGATTCGGTCCGGCGCTGATCATGGCCTCCGTCCACACGCTCATCCGCTCGCTTTCGCAACGCTACTGCGACGTGAGCGATATCCTTCACCATGCCAATCATTTTCTGTGCGAGGAAACCGCGGACCATTTCTTTGCAACCGTGTTCTTCGCGCGAATCGATACAGAGACGCGGCGCCTCGAATACGCCAGTGCCGGCCATCCGCCGGCTTATGTCTTCGGCAGAGACGGCGAACTCAAGACGCGTCTGGAAAGCACCGGGATTCCCCTGGGCATCTATCCAGGCGAAATGACACCCGTCGGGCGCGGGCTGACGCTGGAAGACGGAGACGTCATGCTCATGCTGACCGACGGTGCGACCGAGATCCAGTCGCCCGACGGAGAATTCTTCGGCGTTACCCGTGCTATCGACTGCGTACGCAAATGCCGCGACAGGCCGGCCCAGGAAATCATCGATTGCCTCTACGAAACCGTGCTCAACTTCTCCGGGCGGAAGAATCCGGAGGACGACGTTACCGCTGTGGTTCTCAAGGTGGGCTCAAAGGATCGTATCAACTCCGAATCCTGATTCGGGCGATTCCGGCAGCCCTGCCAATGCGGTGCAGATTGTCGTCGCCCGCACGCTCGTGCTACAATCGGTATCGGTTTCGTTCGACAATCGCGGAGACTTTCAACATGTTGAATACTCGATTGCTTCTCGTCGCTCACCTCGTTCTCTCAGCACTCTGCTTCGGCTGCACCAGCCAGAACGTGCAGGACGCAGTTCCCCCGCAAGCCCAACAGGCCGGCCAAACCGGAAGCGTCGGGGCCAAACACATTCTCGTCATGTATCAGGGTTCCGAACGTGCGCCCGCTCGTGTAACCCGCACCAAAGACGAGGCCAAGGCCCTGATCGAAGAGATCCAGGAGAAGATCAAGAAGGGGGGAAAGTTTGAGGATCTCGCCATGGAATACAGCGATTGTTCAACTGCCGCCAAAGGTGGCGACCTGGGCCGGTTCGGCCGCAACGACATGACCCCGGCCTTCGAAAAAGCCGCCTTCGCCTGCCAGGTCGGCGGAACCACCGACATCGTCGAGACCCCCTTCGGCTATCACATCATCTATCGTTACGAGTGATCGCGGCGCGACCTGTGCCGGATGAACCAAAAAGAACCCCGTGCTAAGCGAGTTCCCCGAAGAGGGACTCACGTTGCACGGGGGGCGGGGGCAAGGGATATCGATCTCACGTCTCAGAGAGGTGGTGTGAGTGGCCGGGATGTGTCCCGGCTCGTCCGTATCGCGAAAACCACCTCCCGATGGGTTCGGCCATCTGTTTCAACAGTCTGCGCAACCCCCCTCCGCAGACTGACGCACTGTGTGTTGCCAGCGTAGAAAATCCTCTGGAATGTATAAACGGAGACGTTCTCTCCTGGTACACTGGTATTTCAGAGGACAGGGCAAGAGAGCTGCCTGAGACCCCACGAAACACGCCGGGCAGGAGGCGGGACGGGGTGCGATACTTCTTCGCAGTGCAGGTCGAAACTCCCTCGTCCGGTCTGCGACTACTCGTCCCCTTCCATTCACGGATTCCCCTGCAATGTCCGCCGGGCCCCCATCAACCAGTGAACTCCTGGGCAAGCTCAGGAGAGGAGACGAAGGAGCGCTGGCTGAGTTGTTTGCGGCCTACCGGGATCGGCTGAGGCAGATCGTGCAGGTCCGCATGGATCGGCGGTTACGAGGGCGGGCCGACGCCTCCGATGTGTTGCAGGAAGCCTACCTGGACGCCCGGCAGCGTTTGCGGCACTATCTGGAAAAGCCCGAGATGCCCTTCTTCGTTTGGCTGCGGCAGGTGACCATGCAGCGATTGATCGATATCCACCGCCACCATCTCGGCGCCCAAATGCGCGACGCCCGGCAAGAGATCTCGATCGACGGCGCCGGGCCGAGCTTCTGCTCTTCCACGTCGCTGGCCGCGGATCTCGTCGGGCAACTCACTTCCCTGCGCTCCGGAGGACGAAGAGGCCGGCGCGAGTTTTCGCATGGCCGTTTCCGACGAGAGTGCGGCCGTGCTCGAAGAGGCCTTGGTCTTGTACGACCAGTTCGCGACACAGAACGCTTCCAACCCGCGGCTGCAACACGACACGGCGGACGCCCACCGACGTATGGGCGAGATCTATGAGCGCCTCGGCGAGTACGGCAAGGCAGAGAAAGCATTTGGCCGGGCAGTCGAGATCTACGAGTTCCAGCCTCGGCAACCGGTCAAGGATGCGGATCTGACCTGCCTGCGGGCGTCGACTCTGAATCAATTGGGCCGCGTCGAGAAGATGCTGGGACGTTTCAAAGATGCCAGAGACCACTTCGGCCGGGCCAGGCTGGTCCTCGAAGAGAGCAGCGACGACTCCTCGCAGGCTCGATACGAGTTGGCCCGTACCCATGGGAATCTGGCCGGTGTGATGTGGCACCTGGGAAAGCCCGAAGAAGGCGGCCGCAGCGACCGCCAGGCGGTTCAACTCCTGGAACAACTGGTTTCCGAGCATCCAAAGAACGCGGAATACCGTTTGGCCCTGGCTCGGGCCTATTGCCGCTACCATCCCGCCCTGGCCGGAGACATCGACGGGCGGAAACGGGAGTGGTTTCGCACGGAAGCCGTTGCAGCCATTGAGGCGTTGGCCGACGAGTTTCCACAGGTTCCCGACTACCGATGCGAATTGAGCGAAACCTTGGCCACAATCAGCCTCGAAATCCTGGGACCTGGTGGCGGCCCCAATCCGCTGGAACGTCACGCTGCCGCCGAATCGCTGCTGCGGCGAGCCCTGGAACAAGCGGAGGGAATTGCGGAAGAGTACCCCGAGATTCCCCGCTATCGCGCGGTATTGGCCCGTGCTCAGAAGGATCTGGCATGGCTGCTCCACATCACAAATCGCTCCCATAGAGCAGAGTTCCGCCTTGCCGAAGCCGTAGCGATCTACGAGGATCTATGGCGGGAATTTCCGGACGTTGAGGTCTATCAATTCCTGCTCGCCATGGCCCTTGAGTCTCAGGGGAATGTTCTGCGACACACCGGTCACCTCAGCGAGTCCCGCCAGGCAATCGATCGATCCATCGAGCAACTCCGGTCCTACATGGCGGCAAGACCGCAATCGGCCTTTTGCCAAGGCATCTTGGCGCACCATTACGACAGTCTGGCCGAGACACTCAAGTTGCTGGGCGCTGAGGAAGAGGCTGCCGAAGCAGCGCGCCAAGCCAAGGAGATGCGGCAAATCGCAAAAGATGCACTTGAACCGAAACGGGATGGAGGGAATCAAGACGGAGCCAACCAACGTCCCGCCATATAGCCGATCCCACACACAATCGCCGCGAGCAATGTGCCCCAGCACAGATCGACGGCGGTGACGATCCACGGCCAGTTCTTGACCGTCGCGTGATTCGTCAAGTCGTAAGTGGCATAGGTGACCAGGCCGAAGAAGGCGCCCAAGAGCAAAGCCTTCTTCAACGAGGCGGCCTGCAGGCTGGGCGCAACGACGAACACCACCATGCCCGCGACGAACAGCAGGTAGAAACACGCAGCCGCCGCCCAGTTGGGCTGGTCGGCGAGCAGAAATCCCAAGTGTTTGCGATAGAAACCGCGGGCCACAAACGCCAGCCACACGAAGTCGACGGCAAGAAATCCTATCAGCGAAACCAGGTAGATCTTGAGATAGTAAGCCATATCACATTCCATAGGGATAGGTTTTCAGGTCAATTCTGCCGCTGGCCCGGATCGCCCCCATCGCCCGGGCGTACTCCAAGAGAACACGGCACGAGTAGTCGATCCTCGCTCGAAGCGACGCGTCCTCCTCGCTCGCCGGCTTCTCGCCCTTCAGCATGCCGCCGACGTTTCTGACGATCACGTGATCCGGAACGTAGCAGACTCGCGTGTTCTTGTAGCTGCTCATGCGGAGTTCGGCCACCGGATAGCTGCCGCCCAGCCCCGCCGACACGCTCACGATCAATGCGGGCTTGTGAGCCAGCACTCTGCTCCCACAGAGCAGAAAGAAGTTCTTCAGCCCGGCTGGGACCATCCCCGACCACTCGGGCGAAACGACGACCAGGCCGTCCGAGTCGTCCAGTTCCGCCTCGATCGGCCCCCAGAGCCGCCCCCACTTGGCGTCGCCCGACCACACCCCCCCGTCCCAGAGCGGGAGCGGATTTCCCGCCAGGTCCAGCAGGTAGGTGCTCTCAACGCCGAGGCCGCGTAGGACCGTTTCAACATACGAAGCAACGCGAGCCGATTCGGACTCGCCGCGATGACTGCCCGCAACGACGGATATCTTCATGGACATGGAAGGCTCCCGAATCGGGTGAAGACCTGCAGATCGGTTCGGCAAGAGACTATTCGCAGAATACCATGGATCGGATTCAGACGTATCCCCCGCGAGCCACGGTCATCCGTGGGTTTCATCAGATCTCGGCTACCGCCTCGCTCGTAAGCACGCCGAATGATACAATCCTCGATATAGGACGGGGTTGATCCCCGAGTCGGGTCCAATGGTCGAAGACATCGTCGAATTCTGGGGGAGGTATTTCCTCGATAGGGGTTGGAAGAAACGGCTGGTCAAGTAAGACATGAAGTTTGGCGGCCCCAGAGAGCTGCATTGGCGTTATTTGGGGATGCTGACCGACGCAGCATTGGCAGGAAGAGCCGAAAAAGCACCGAACAGGAGTGAAACCGAGCCAAGTTGGATCGTTGCCGCATTTCACAGATGGACGCCATGGACAGAGAGAACGGACGCCCCGCTGCGACCGCCAACCTCGAACCGTTCGGAGGGTCTGGCTTTCGGCCATTTGGAGTTCTGGCCGTCTTCGGCATGATGTACGGCGTGGTCGTCGCCAGCGTTCTGAGCACGAGTCCGGCAGCCATCAACGTCGTCAAGTACGTCGCTCCGATCTTCGCCGTCGTGGGCATCGTTGCGGGTGCTTGGTACGGCTTCTTCTTCAACGTCTCTAACCACTCTAAGGGTGGTCGGATTCTCTGCGGGGTCATCGGTGGCCTTGGAGCCGCAGCGGTGGGAACGCTAGCCGTGTCGCTGGTGATGGCAATCGTGGGGACAGTGATGGGGTTCGCTACGGGATGGCTAATCGGATCGTTTCTGAAGGGCGAGCGACGGGGAGAAGCTCCGCTGATCGGCGCAGGCGTTGGAGCCGTAATCCAAGCTGGTTGGGCCGACCCGGCTGCCGCCGTGCAAGCTGGGGCTATAGGCGGCGTGGTCGGAGTCGTTGCCGGTCCAGCGTTCTTGCTGCTGTGCTTCGGCTTGGGGTATGTTGTTCTACGCAGGATTGGCCCACCACGCCATCCATTCGACGGATGAGCGTTCAGGAGACAGGACAATGCCAACCAACAAGAAGACCATTTCGCAGGTTTTCGAGGAGTTTCTGAGCGATCAGGAAGCTCGGATCAGCCCGAAGACCCTTTCGAAGTACGAGAGCATCATCTCACTTTTCGAGAGCTATTTGGAGTCATATTGGCCGGGCCACGATCAGGAAGAGTACAACCGCATCACCAAGCAGGGCGAAACGTTCTGCGGCACTTTTGGTCCCGAGGAGATTCCCGGTGGTTATGGCGAGTTCCTCGGCTACTTCATGCCACACAAGGTCATGTGTGGTAAGGACACGATGAAGGCGGCTGGGACGGTGACGAAGAAGCTGGCGAAGTGGCTGGCCGAAGAGGGCTACGTCGAGGACACTTCCGACGCAGAAGAGCGGGCAAAGGAGGCAGCGAGGGATTTGCCTGCCGCCCAAGACGTGCTGGATCTGCTTGAACAATACGTGGATATCAATGCTCCTGACGAATACAAGGACGAGATCGAAGGCCACTTCTCGATCAAGAAGATCGAGCCGGGTAAGCTCTGGTTGGAGCCCTTCATGATGTATGGCAAGGTGATCGGCCCCGTACCGGTTCCAAGGGAGGTTACCGACATCTGCCAGAAGATGTGGGATATCGGAGGCGTTGTGGTGAAGACCAACCGAGGTTGGCGGTTCCTGGAGGTCTGGAACGTGTCGCCGTGAGCGGAAAGCCTATGCGGTCCATACCTCGTCACGTTGATGAGGTCGTGATACCGTTCCGGTTTCGGGTCGCGTTACGCCTCCATCAGTTTCAAGTTATCCCATCGCACTGATGAGTGACTGACGAGCCCTGCAACTCAGTTCGCTGAGTTCTACCACCGCTTCCGAGGAAACGTCGGATTCTTCGCCAATCAGCAGATGACAGCCATTAACGACTCTCTCGGCCTGCCCATTTTTTATCAGATCACTGGCAAGTTCGTAAAAGTCGGCCTTGGCGTCTTGGTTGTTCTCCAAAACCCATTGGCGTCCAAGTCGCACCAGTTCATCTTCTGCTGGTTCAGGCAGAGGCTTCATGTCGGCTGAAACCTGTTTTACCGACACGCCCACTTTCTTGGTCAAGAACCCGGCAATGTGGTGCAGATAGCTTTGAGAACGAGGACCGGGTGCCCGCACCTTCTCCATGGAACCAAGGATCGACCGAAGAACGCCGATGAGTTTGTCCTTCGGCGGTTGCCACTCATCCTCGAAGTGGTGTTTCCAGTTACGACGAATGTTCTCAATCACAAGCTCCTCTTCCTGACCGATTCTGTAGTCGATTTCATCCCTGTCCGTCAGGGGCGGCAACGTTCCTGCCCGCATTTGTCTGATCAACTTTTCAAGTGCCGCCGCTACAGTCGAATCGAGTAGTTTTCGATCCGTGATCACGTAGGTTTCGTAGATGCCGATCTCCGTGTGCAAGAATGTCGGGATCAGTTCGTCCGTCTGAAACTTCCTACCCATGTAGGCAAGCGACACAGGTTTGCAGGATCTTTGATTTCTTTTCGCCAATTTGTCCCTGCGTTTCTGATCACGGCTCCGTCGATCTTTTGCCATTGCCTGACTCCTCCTGCCGCCAAACAGAGTTTGTGTCGCCTGTGGACCAGATGAATGATCACGCATTCTATCCCACATACCGCAGATCGAGCAACCACAAATTGGGTGCGCAGGTGGTCAACACGACGAGCGATCCAGAATGGCGGAGGAGATGGATTGTTCCGGGCGGCACAACAAGCTCTCTTGAAACCTGCGTTCCTTTCTGACATCTCCCGTCTATCCGCTGATTCACCGACTCATTCTCGCCGTCCACTCCCTCACCCTCTCCAAATGCTCGCCGAGAAGCCGCTCGCACTCTGGATCGAGCCTTGGCCGCCGAACCTGGACCTTGACCGGCTCGGGTGTCTTTTCGATCGGTTTTGCAGGCGGGTGTTCTTCGACGTGGAGATGCCGCAATAATGCCACGGATCTTCCATAAGGCCTTGAAACACGCCAGAATAGCGGGTGTCTCTGCCTGCTCGCTACGACCACAACCAAGAGGCTCCCATGGCGAAGAAGAAACCGCGACAGTCACCCGCCAAACCAGCCGGCAAGCCGAGCTGCATTTACACGTTTGAGGTCTTCATCATCGGCGGTCCGATCTCTGAGAAGTTCCTCAAGCGGAATCCACAAATCTCGCGGACGATCGAGATCCGCGGCGATCAGACACTTGAGGATCTCCATCACGCTATCTTCAACGCGTTCGACCGCTTCGACGAACACATGTACGAGTTTCAGTTCGGCAAAGGCCCAAACGATCCGAAGGGGAAACGCTATGTGCTGCCGCACGCTCGTGATATCCGCGAGCCGAATGTGGGGGGGAGCGTTGCCGAGACGACTATCGATGCGCTGGGCTTGAAGATCGATCAGCCCTTCGGGTACTGGTTCGACTTCGGCGACGACTGGTGGCACCAGATCGATGTCGTGCGTATCGACGAGAAGGAGTCCAAAATCAAGTACCCGCGAGTAACCAAGCGTGTCGGCAAGAGCCCACCACAGTACATGGACGAGGATGAATGATGGACACGGCCGACGAAACCAGCGGAAGTGACGTACCGCACGCGACGGTCAACGCCAGGCTGCGAGCGATCGCCGAGGCCCTGCCCGCCACTCCGCCATGGTTTGAAGCCTGGGCTCGGCTGGACCCAAACGCTCCCGAAGAAGACTGGCTCGCCGTCTACCAGGCCGTCCGGCGGTCTGGTGACTTGCCGGACCAGGCATCATTCTGGCTTGTATCACAAATCATCGACGCGATTGCCTCTCGCGATGCCGATGAGGTGCTGGGAGAATATGAGAGCCGGATGCGGGCTATCGAAGAAGAACTCGGTTTTGACGAGATCGCAATCTGGCCCGCCAATGCGGCTCCCGCCGAGTATGTTCAAATCCACGAGGAGTACTATCGGGTTTGGGACGGGCTGTTTGCCCAGAAACTCGAAGAATTCGGGGAGCAGCAGATGGCCCAGCTCTTCTGCGAAGACCGTCCACAGTTCGAGCAGCGGAGCGAAGAGGGCCGGCAGTTCTTTTACGGGCCGGAGAGTGCGGACGAATGCAATTCCGTGGTGTGGTTGGATCGGCTGGTGAGGGCTGTTGCCGACAACGCCGTGGCCGACAGCCCAATGGGGCCCTTAGGCTGCCGCTACCGCGAAGAAGACGGATTTTGGGAGGTTGACGTCTATCCCACGCCGGTCGAGCTGGTTGGCGGGGCGGTAGACGGCGAAGTGGTTGCGCCCGGGTTCACGTTGGACGTCGAGCAGTTACGGGCGGCGTTCGACCGGATCGAAGCCCTCATGTGGCAATCACAGGGCTTTCCAAACGACGAAGGCCCTAGGCTCAGCATCGAGGGCATTTATCAGGGCCGAGGCGTCTTCCTGCAAGTCCTGGCCTACGCTCCCGACGACGAGGAGCCGTCGATGAAGCTGAACACCACGCGGCGAAGCCTGTGATGGTTGAGAGGCCCCAAAATCGCCGCGGAACCTACGGACTGGTATTCCGTCGTAAGGGGCGAAGTGGCCAAGAGTTAGGGCCAGAAGGCAAGACGCCGCAAGAGGTTACATCTTGCAGCGTCTCGGGTTACGTCGATTCGCTGAAAGCACGCCCGGCTGGATTCGAACCAGCGACCTACGGATTAGAAGTCCGTTGCTCTATCCAACTGAGCTACGAGCGCGTGAAACGGCCCGGAGGGTCGGTCGACGTTTTCCAGTCTATCCTATCGGCCCGGTTTGGCCTAGCCGTGGAGGGTCGCAGGGGCGATCGTCGGATTCGATGGGCTGGCCGTCCTCCCCCCCGGCTGGCCGGTTGGGCGGTGTCGATCGGTGCATGTCCGGATTCGGCACGCTACAATCCAGCCTGAGTTGAACTGGACGATGGGTTTGCGCAGCCGAGGAGATCCCCCAACTATGTTTCGACCGAGTTCCGATGCACGGGCGCGATTTGCCGCACTGGCAGTCGCTCTTTCTGGGATGCTGTTTACGGCTACGGTTCGGGGCGAGCCGCGGTTCTATGCGGCGCAGTGCGCGCAGGCTTCTGCGGCGACGTGGGGGATCTGCCAGCGGGACGGGGCGAACCGGACGACGGAACCGTATCTTTCGTCGCTCGTGGGAGGCGAACAGTCGACCGGCACGATCGGCTCGCCGCCTTTCAAGCTTTCGGTCGACTCGGTCCGGTTCACCCTGCGGGGTCACGACGGGCTGAAAGGCGGGCGGAATCAGAACTACGCCGCCCTGATCGACAACAAGACGGGAGACACGCTCCGCAGCACGCCGGCACCGGGAGTCGATACGCTTCAGGATCGCGAGTGGGACGTGGCCGACCTCAAGGGACGTACTGTCCGCTTTCAGATGGTCGACGGCAACGGCGACGGCTCTTATGCCTGGCTGGGTATCGAGAAGCTCGAGGCCGGTCCGGAGATGACGGTCGACTTCTGCCAAGGCATGCCGAAAGGCTGGGCGGCTGTGGCGCCGGCGGAAGACCAGGCAGCGAGGAAATCGACGGACGTGACGGACGGGCCGGTGCCGTTTCGGGTGTTTGACGATACGTTCACCTGGTTTCCGGAAACGGGTGCCGGAGTCGTGAGCGTCGGATGTGAGGTGCAGCGGATCTATCTGCTCGGTTGCACGGTGCCGGCGGCCGGCGTGCTGCGGACCTACGGGCAGGTCGATCTGGTCTACGCCGACAAGACGAAAGAGACGTTTCCGCTGGTTTACGGCTTCAATCTGGAGAGCCGATACAAGACGGCAACGAAGTGCGAGGCCGCTTGCCTGTTGCCGGTGGGCGACGGGACCCGATATCTGGTTGCGATTGAGCCGAAGGCGGAGAAGCTCGTGCGGATGGAGCTGAAGCGTGCCGGGGACGATGCGCCGCGGCCGCTGGTGGCGGCGGTGACGTGCCAATTGGCGTCGGCGACCGAGGCGCCGAAGACGCTCCTGCCGCTCGACGCGGTGGAGGCAACGCCCGCCCAGACGGAATGGCTCGCGAGCCACACGATCTCGGCGGCCGGGCCAAGCCCGCTGGATCGGGCGGATGAGATCCGCCGGGCCCACGGCATGCCCGTCACGCTCCAGGAGATCCAGCAGCGCGAGGAGCCGGGCAAGGCGCGGTTCACGCGGAAGAAGATTGCCGATCAACCGTTCGAGGCCGCGTCGGTCTGCGATGTGGACGGCGACGGGAAGAAAGATATCGTGTCGGGCGACTTCTGGTACGCGGGGCCCGATTTCGCGCAGGCCTTCCGGTTCCGTACGCTGCTGGATCAGAGCGGCTACCGCGACTCGTTTCACGATTACCCGATGGACGTCAACGGGGACGGCCGGATGGACATCGTGAGCGGGGGCTGGTTCGGCAAGACGCTGTTCTGGCGAGAGAATCCGGCCGGCGCTCGCACGGCGGGCGAGTGGACTCGCCACGAGATCGATCAGCCGGGGAGCATCGAGACATCGCGGTTCTGGGACGTGGACGGCGACGGCGACGGGCAGGTGGAGATCGTGCCGAACGCCGGCGGGAACGTCGTCCTTTACCGGCTGGTCCGCGATGCTTCCGGCAAGGGGACGGGCAGGTTCGACAAGCACGAGGTGAAGATGGGCGGTTGCGGGCACGGCCTGGGCTTCGGGGACATCAACGGCGACGGGCGGGGCGATTTCGTGATTCCGACCGGCTGGCTCGAAGCGCCCGCGAAGCCGCTGGAAGGGGAATGGGCAGTCCACGAAGGCTTCAACCTGCCGAAGGCCAGCGTGCCGATTCTCGTGCACGACGTGAACGAGGACGGGCTGGCCGACCTGATCTATGGGAACGGGCACGGCTACGGCCTTTTCTGGGTCGAGCAGCGGATGGACGGCGACGGGAAGCGGACCTGGACGGTGCACACGATCGACGAGCAGGCGTCGCAATACCACGACATGCTGCTGGCCGACATCGACGGCGACGGACGGGTCGAGCTGGTGACGGGCAAGCGCTACTATGCCCACAACGGCAAGGACCCGGGGGCCGAGGACCCGGTTTTCGTTCGCTACTTCGACTTCGACAAGAAGGGGGTGTTCACGTCGCACACGATCGACTATGGAAGTTCGAAAGAGGCGAGCGGCGTGGGCATCTACTTCTGGGTGGAAGATGTGGACGGCAACGGCCGGCCGGACATTGTTGCGCCGGGCAAGGAAGGCCTTTATCTGTTTCTGAATCAGTGAGCCAAGCATAGTCGTCCCGTAGCCGAGTCTCTCCGAGACTCGGAGTACCATGTGTCAGTCTCGGAGAGACTGACCTACAAGAATTCTGGAGTTCTCACCATGACGCATCATCGCACGGTTTCCCGTCGTCGGTTTCTTCGCGCGGCCTCGGCATTGGGGGCTGCGGCCGTTGCCGGGCCAACGCTCGTTCCGCGTTCTGCGCTGGCGGCGCCGGGGCGCCCGGGGGCGAACGAGCAGGTGATTATCGGGTTCATCGGGACCGGGGGCCGGTCGCGGCAGCTCATGGACCACGTGCCCGAAGGGGGGCGGATCGTGGCGATCAGCGACTGCAACGTGCAGCGGATGACTGAGACGCTCACGCAGAAGAAGGCGGAGTGGAAGACCTATCCGTATTACGAGAAGATGCTCGACGCGGAGAAGCTCGACGCGGTTGTGGTGGGGACGCCGGACCATGCGCGAACGTTGCCGTGCATTCACGCCTGCCAGGCGGGGCTCGACGTTTACGCGGAGAAGCCGCTGACGCTGACCATCAGCGAGGGGCGCACGCTGGTCCGGCACGCCCGCAAGCACAAGACGGTGTTTCAGGTGGGGAGCCAGCAGCGGACGATGGAGATGAACCGATTTGCCTGCGAGCTGGTGCGGAGCGGCGGGATCGGCAAGATCAAGGCGGTGCAAGGCGTGTGCTACACGGGTCCGCGGGACTACGACGGGCTGCCGGGGCAGCCGGTGCCCGAGGGGGACGACTGGGACCGCTGGCAGGGTCCGACGGCATGGCGGCCTTTCAACCACGCCTTGCAGTTCGGGTGGATGGGCTGGCGGGACTACTCGGGGGGCGAGATGACCAACTGGGGGGCGCACGGGGTCGACCAGATTCAGTGGGCGCTGGGGATGAGCGAGACGGGTCCGGTGGAGCTGTGGCCGGTGACGGGCGGTGCGCACGGCAAGGTGCGGATGCGGTATGCCAACGGGGTGGTCGTATCGTACGAGTTGGAGCAAGGTCCTCAAGGGGGCGGCATCTTCACGGGCGAGGACTGCAAGATCGAGATCAACCGCAACAAGTTCACCACGAACCCGCCGGACTTCGTGAAGGACGGCCCCGAGCCGGCGGAGGCCGACAAGTGGGAAGGCGCCGGCTGGATCGCCCGGCCGCACATTCAGAACTGGCTCGACTGCATCAAGACGCGGGAGAAGCCCAACGCCGACGTGGAGATCGGGCACCGGTCGATCAGCGTCTGTCATCTGGCCAACATTGTGCGAATGCTCGGTCGCCGTCTCCACTGGAATCCGGACGAGGAACGGTTCGTGGGTGACGAGGAGGCGAACACGTATCTTGCGCGCCCGCGGCGGAAGGAGTACGAGTTGCCGGCGGTGTGATTTCTGGAGTGGGAGACGGGAACCACGAAAGGCGCGAAGGCCGGGAGAGCGTGGCAGGGGCAGGGCATCTGGCTGAAGTGCCAGCCGATCCTTCGTGTGGTGGATTGGGGCTTGTGCGGGCATGGCTCGTGTGGCGGTTGGGTTGCGGGCTTTCCCTGCCTTGGGGTTGCTGGTTAGCAGAATCTATTGCGGAATGGTTGCGGGCGTTGTTGTCGGTTGGACGAAGCGGCTGCGCCGCGTGAGGGGGAGCGGTCGGTAGTATGGCGTTTTCTGAAGGCGGTTGTCGAGGTTCTGGTTTTTCGTGTGATACGTTTGAATTTCCGGCCGATGGGGCTGGAGTTCCGTTTTCCCCCGAGAAGAGGGTATTGCACGATGTCAGAAC
>Ga0209722_1000229_pt1 | contig 66249 bp, 52 predicted proteins | sample BioC12SIPDNA_2_FD_185745 | JGI IMG/M metagenome (GOLD analysis project Ga0209722, IMG submission 185745) | Anaerobic biogas reactor microbial communites from Washington, USA - Biogas_R1_A C12 SIP DNA (SPAdes) (version 2) | ecosystem: Engineered > Bioreactor > Anaerobic > Unclassified | place... | reverse complement strand
AGTTGATCCCTTTGTTCCCGTCGACCGCCTGGCCGAGTTTCAGGCGGCGACGGGAAACGGGTCGACCCCTCCGGCCAATCGTCGGCAGAGCTTCGACGTACCCCCGGACGGCAGGGTGACTGAGCACGCGGCAGAGTTTCGAGTGCGAGGCATCATTGGTTTGTTTCTATCAATGTTCTCATTCCGTAAAGGAAAACTGATATGCCTCCCACAGTCAAACTCGACCCCCACCCGACCGGCCCGACGGTTGCGAAACCCGAACCGTCTCATCCTTTGATGATCGAAAAGCACGGCTATTTGGCTCAAGCTCACTCAATCGTCGACCGATCGAAGGCCGAGGGTCGCGAACTTTCAACCGAAGAGTGCGACCGGATCGACGATCTGGTTCGCGAGGCGAATCGTTGCCAAACAGAGTGGAACGAAGCGCCGCAGAAGCGGCAGACGCGCGACCCTGCTCTTGAATACAACGGCTACAGCTCCCCGTCACCACCTCGGGGTCTTCTCGGAAACGATGGCGGCAGTGTGGCCGATCGGCTTTTCGGTCAACAGAGGCAAACCGATGGTTTTGCATCATTCGGCGAGTGGCTGCAATGCCTCGACAGCGGCCGGTTCGACCAGCGACTCCGAGCGGCGGCGAGCGAGGGTATTGACTCCGATGGGGGTTTTCTCGTCCCCAGCCAATTTGCCAACATGTTCCTCGACGCGGCGATCGAGGAAACGATTTTGGTGAAACGCTGCTTGAAACTCCCGATGACATCGGATGAACTGAAGGTCAGTGGTTTCGACGGCAACAATCACACCAGTACGCTTTTCGGTGGAATCATTGCTGCGTGGGAAGAGGAACTCGCAACGGCTTCCCCACAAACGCCGAAGACTCGACAGGTCGCGTTTCACGCTCACAAGTTGTTGCTGTTGACTCGGGCATCGAATGAATTGCTTGCCGATGCTTCCAGTTATGAGCGGATGCTGGGGCGTGCTCTGATTACCGCGACCGCCTGGAAGCTCGATTACGACCTTTTCCGCGGCACCGGCGCGGGCCAACCGTTGGGCGCCCTCAGCGCCGGTTCGCGTATTGAGGTTGCAAAGGTTGCCAATCAGACAGCCGATACGATTTGGTTCCGAAACCTGGTTGATATGTTCGCACGGTTGCATCCGAATTGCTACAAGAACGCAATTTGGTGTATCAATCCCACCTGCATTGTTCCGTTGTTGACGATGGATGTTCACGTTGACGTGGCGGGTTCTGCCAGTCTCGTTGGCGATACGACGTACACGCCGTTTCGTGAGAGCGATGGCCGGTTTACCCTCTTCGGCCGACCTGTCGAAATCTCGGAAAAGCTGCCAGGACTCGGCAACGCTGGCGATATCGTGCTGGTGGATCCCACCCAATACGCACTCGCGATGCGGCAAGAGGTGGTGGTGGAGAAATCCGTTCATGCAGGTTTCACTTCCGATTCCTCGTACTATCGCTGCAAGTTGCGTGGCGACGGTTCTCCGTTGTGGGCTGAGGCGATGACGCCGAATGCCGGGGATTCGTTGTCGTGGTGCGTGACATTGGCCGAGCGATCTTGAGTCTCCCTTCTCCTGCGAGGCAGGCCGGGTGGGGTTTTTCAACCGGGCCCCATCCGGCTTTGCTATTTGGGGTACACTGAGAATCGAGAATCGGCCGGCGGGGTTTTTCGGAGTACATGTGCTACGGCAAGCCGTTCCCATCCGTCGGCCGGCTCTTTTTTTCTCACCACCGTGCCCGTGGCTGCGAGATCGTCACCCGACCCGATAGACGAGCCGTCTGGGCGGCCGGACGCATTCTAGGGGCATCCTCGTTGATTCTGGCGGGGGTCCACCCGTTGGCGGGAAATTGCGGGGCGGAATTTCGTCTTATCCCTCACGAGGGGGCATTGATTCTATTGTCACCGTTGGCAATAATGAGAGCACAAGGAACCACGAACATGGCCAACAGGCAGAAGTCAAACATCGGACGGATTGTGAAAGAGGCTCGCAAAGCTGCTGGCCTTTCGTGGTATATGGTGGCCAAGCGGGCCGGAGTATCACCACACACGGTTAGGCGAATCGAGGACGGCGAGAACATCCCGAACGTGGCCATCCTCGAAAAGCTGGCCGATGCGTTGAACTGCCGGCTCGTGGTCGAATTCGAGGCGTTGAAGAAGAGATAGCGGTTGATTAACCTTTGCCTGCTGGCGGTTCCCGGACCGGAAACCGGGGGCTGCCGGCGGGCGTTTTTCCGGAAAGGTATCGACATGAAAACCGATTTGGTTGTCTTGGCAACGGAGATCAACAGACACCACCAAGAGTTTGAAAAGGCGGCCGAGTCTGCATTGCAGCATGCTCGTGAGGCCGGGGAGTTGCTTCTCCAGGCGAAAGAGCAGTGTCAACATGGAGACTGGGGCAACTGGCTGAAAGAGAACTTCAATGGTTCCGATCGGACCGCCCAGCGGTACATGACGTTTGCGAACCGGTGGTCGGAACTGGAGGCAAAAACGACACGCGTGGCGGATTTGTCAATTCGAGAGGCGATTCGACTTCTGACTGATTCCAGTGTTGTTGACTTGGGAGTCGAGATCCACCCTGCGTTGAGTATCATTCCGGAATTCGACGGTCCTGGGTACGAGGCCTTCAAGGCCGACATCGCCGAAAGCGGACAGGTCGTTCCTATCGCGTTCTTCAAAGGGCAACTGCTAGACGGACGTGCCCGTTTACGGGCGTGCCGGGAACTGGGAATCAAACCCAAGACGATCAACCTGGACGAGAATATTGACCCGATCAGTTATGTGTTATCGATGAATGTCTGCCGCACGCATCGCCCACAAGATGATCTGCTGGACGACATGGGAATTGAGTAGCCCCCCGATCACGGATGAGGCACTTCCAGCCCCGTCGGCGATTGTCGGCGGGGTTTTTTGGTTGGCAGACAGGGGTTGAACTACACTTGACTACACTTGCCCCCGGACATGCACACGATGGGTGGAAGTGACTATATTCACGTTTTCAAGTGTAGCCGGCAACGTGTCGGTTTTCGCAAGCTGGTAGCACTTACCGACTTGCGATTCAGACAGAACTGCTCCGCCCGTCCAGGTGTCGAAAGAAACACCCCGCCTTACACTTGGCTACACTTCTGCCCCCGAAACTACACCTAAGGCTTGCATTAGGGGCGGTACTTGCAATACGTGCAAGACTCTGCTAACGTGGTTCTGATACAGGCTTTCAGGTGACGAGGCCCGGTGTAGACCCCTGGATATTTAGCCCCTGAAAATCCAGGTGTCACCAGTTCAACTCTGGTCCTGTCCACTTCGGAAGTCGTTACGAAACAAGGCCTTGTGGCGATCGCTGCAAGGCCTTGTTTCGTGTGTTTCGGGTTGGCACCGGTCCAGCACAATCACTCTTAGGCGTCAGCCGCCTCGAGGCACGATGCCATTTTGTCGCGGTTGCTCAGCGATACCCACTCGTCGCCCAGGGGAACTGCAAAGAGCAGGCACGCTCCGCCGTGCCGTCCGCTGGACTGCCGGTAATCCCGATTTCCCGCCAGCGGCGCTCGGAGAGAGCCTGCTGCTTTTCTTGCCCCAAGAGGACCGTGCGGTTCTCCCGGCGCGTCGCCGTCGCCGTTTGACAGGGCAGCCTGCCATTGCGCGTCGGTGGTCACCGGTTCCTGAGGGACTTTCGGTGGAACCGTGGCAAGGATCCAGATTCCAGTGGAATGACGATGATCGCCACCATGGAACCGAAGAGCATCTGCCTCATTCCTTTTCGTCTTCCCCATCGTCTTGATCCCACCGTTTCTTCAGATCGGCCAGCTTCTCGGTCTCGCCGAGCTTCTCATAGCAGGCGGCCAGTGCCGCGGCCGCCGGTTGATAGTTGCCGCAGTCGAGCAGGGAGTACTCAAACATCGTGGCGGCCTCGGCAAGCCGGTCTTGCATGGCGAACGACCGGCCGATATTGAACTTCACTCCGGCCGAGACCGGCCGCCGAGCGAGAATCTTCTGATAGGCTTCGATGGCGCCGGTCAGGTTGCCTTGAGTGGCGCGAAGGTTGGCCGCGTCCAGGCCAGGGTAGAGTCCGCCGATATCGGTGCCGCCATAGGAGCGAAAGAGCTGAATCAGGGCGGTGGGGACGCCCAGGACGAAGATCAGGTTGCCGAACAGCATCTTCCAGGCTTCGCCGCGCATGCAGCCGGGGCAGCGCCAGGTAGTCCGCGACCTCCAACCGTAGACGAAGAGGAGGAAGTAGAAATAGAAGATGGTGAACTGGCGCGGAACGCTGTACATGCCGCACTCGTCGCACAGCCGGTACCCTCGCTCGATCTCGGTGATCGGCATTCCGTCCGGCGACTGGAGCGTGGTGATCGTGTGGCAGAAGCCGCAACTGATCTGCGGCGTGTCGTCCTTGCCGGTCAGGTCGAGGGTGGCGCCGCAGACAGGGCAGGTTGCCTGTCGAAAGGTGTGTCCCAGTCCTCGTTCGTCCAGTTCCTTGTGGTGCATATCCGCCCAGATGGCGCTCCGCAAGCGGCCGAGATCCTCCTTGATCGTCTTCGCCTTGGCGGTCTGCACGACGATATTGGCGACGTCCCCTCCCTTCTGGGCAACGGAGAGGACGAGATACTGGCTGCGGACGTCCGCGGCCGCGATCGCTGCAATGGGGATTTGGGTGCCGTCGAGCGTGATCGTGTCGCCGCTCACGCACCCCTTTTTGGCGAGGAATCCGGCCGGTTGGCCATTGCTGTCAACCCAGTGAAACTTGAAAGGCAGGTCTGACACGTCGGTGTTCCCCCTCGAAAGAGGCTGGCGGAGCTTGTGCAGGACGAAGAAGTGCTCGTCATGATGCAAATCACGGGTGGACCTCGTCAAGTACCTCGACAGACTTATGGGGGAGATGTGGCTCCGTGAGTCAGGTGGCGGACAGACATCCCACACGGCCCATGCATACCCCCCCTTGTGTGATCCCCTGCCCTGGGCGATGATACGTGGTTTGGTTCCCCGCCGGACGAATGAGATCCTGTCTCGGACTGTCGGCGATCGGCTCAACGCCGGACGTCCCGCAGGCCGATACCTGAGTCCATTCACCCGAGCGGGGTGGACCACGAAACCCAACATACAGCCTGCCGGCGGGTTACGCGCCGGCCTGCGGCAGCCCGATCCCCGGCCCCAAGGCGGGGCAAGTCCGCGGCCCAACCTTCACGAACATGCGCGTACCATGCGCACAAGTCCAGCACAAAGACACTAAAGCGACAGGAGTACAGCCTCGATGCGACGCGCCTTCATTGCCGGCAACTGGAAGATGAACCTCAATCTGGCTTCGTCCGTGGCACTCGTCGAAGGTCTCGTCAAGGCGACGGCCGATTGCGACGACGTCGACGTGGCCGTCTGCCCCCCCAGCGTTTATCTGTCGGCCGTGGCCCAGGCGGCGGCCGGTTCCAAGGTCGGCGTCGGTGCCCAGAACATGTATCACGAGCCCGACGGTGCCTTCACGGGCGAATTGAGCGGTGCCATGCTCAAGGACGTGGGCTGCCGGTACGTGATCCTGGGGCACAGCGAGCGGCGGAACATCCTCGGCGAATCGAGTGAGGACGTCAATTTGAAGGTCCATGCCGCCCTGTCGGCCGGCCTGATTCCGATCGTGTGCGTGGGCGAACTTCTGGCGGAACGGAAGGCCAACAAGACCATGGACGTCATTCGCCGGCAGTTCGACGGGTCCATCTCGGGCCTGACGGCCGACCAGATGAAGCAGGTCGTCATTGCCTACGAGCCGGTCTGGGCCATTGGAACCGGCGAAGTCGCCACGCCCGCCCAGGCGGAAGAAGTGCATCTCGCCCTTCGCAAATTGATGGAAGATCGCTACAATAAGGAAGTTGCGGAGACTGTACGGATTCAATATGGCGGCAGCGTCAAGCCCGACAACGCGGCCGAATTGCTGGCCCAACCCAATATTGACGGTGCCCTGGTCGGCGGTGCGAGTCTGAAGGTCGAGCCTTTCGTCGGTATTATCGCCGGGGCAAGGAAGAAATAGACCACGGCATCCCCGCGGAGCGGCCGATCGGGCCGTTGGTCGAGAAGGCAGACATCAACAAAGGACGGATTGATATGTGGGAAACGCTGATCATGGTTTCCTTGCTTCTGACGGCGGTGATCTTGATCCTGCTGGTTCTGGTTCAACGTGGCAAGGGCGGCGGTCTGGCCGGTGCCCTCGGCGGGATGGGCGGTCAGAGCGCGTTCGGCACGAAGGCGGGCGACACCTTCACCCGCATCACGATCGGGCTGGCAACCTTCTGGATCCTTCTCTGCATGATCGCGGTCACCACGTTGGGCAAGGCCCAGAGCAAGATCAACCTGCCGAGTTCCGGCTTCAATGCAACCGCTCCGACGGGTGAGGAGGCGGGCGGGACTGCTCCGGCCGGCAGTAATACTGCGCCGGCCGGCAATGCCGAAGGCACTGCTCCTGCGGAGAAATCGGAATAGCTGGTCGCTGTCCGGAAGAGCCAATCGATTTCGTAAGGAGTGCCCCTCCGTGTTGTTGAGCATGACCGGCTACGGGGAGTCTCAGACTCAGGAGGACCGCCTGGCGGTCTCCGTTGAAGTTCGCTGTATCAACAGCCGGTACCTGAAGTTGTCGGTCCGATCGAGCGACGGGTACGGACCGCTCGATTCCAAGATCGAGGCGATTGTCCGCGATCGCATCCGCCGGGGAACCATCCAGGTCAACGTCCGGATCGATCGGTCGGCGTCGGCGGAGGACTATCGTCTCAACGAGGAGGTGCTCGAGGGCTACCGCAATCAACTGCGGCGGGTTCAGGAGGCCTGGGGAAATCACCAGCCGATCGATCCCCAGCAGTTGCTGCTGCTGCCGGGCGTGGTTTCCGAGGCGACCCGAGCTGCCGACGATACCGGCCGGGATTGGCCCGTCATTCGTGACACTCTGAATCGTGCCCTGGAGGGTCTCGACGCCATGCGTCTCGGCGAAGGCAAGGCCATGGCCGCCGATCTGACCGCCAACCTCGAGACAATCCGCGGGGCCTTGGATGAAGTGGAAAAGCGGGCTCCCATGGTTGTGGCTGCCTACCGGGAGCGGCTCAACGATCGGATCGGCAAGGTGCTGGCCGAGTTGAACGCGACGCTGGAACCGGCCGACATCCTCAAGGAGGTCAGCCTGTTCGCCGACCGCAGCGATATTTCGGAAGAGATCGTCCGCCTCCGCAGCCACCTGGGCCAGTTCCGCGAGATCATGGATTCGGCGGAGCCCTCGGGCCGGAAGCTCGATTTCCTAACGCAGGAGATGGTCCGCGAGGGGAATACGATCGGCTCCAAGGCGAACGATGTGGAAATTGCCCGGCACGTGATCGAGATCAAGGCGGCCGTGGAACGCGTCCGGGAAATGATTCAGAACGTCGAGTGACCATGGCGGAAAACTGTCAGGGGAGGTTGGTGATCATTTCCGGGCCGTCGGGCGTCGGGAAGTCGACCCTGCTGGCACAGGTGCTGAAACAGAGCGAGGTTCCGCTGGTGATGAGCGTTTCGGCGACCACCCGCGGTCCCCGCCCGGGCGAACGGGACGGCGTCGACTACCACTTCCTCACGGAGGAGGATTTTGCGGCCAAACGAAGCCGTGGAGAGTTCATCGAGTGTTTCGAGGTGTTCGGGAAAGGGCATTGGTACGGAACCCTGGCCGACGAGGTGGGGCCCAGGTTGGAACGCGGGAAGTGGGTCGTTCTCGAAGTCGACGTCAAGGGCGCCATGGCGGTGACCGAGAGGTACCCCGAGGCGATCACGATCTTCATCGGGCCCGATTCGATGGAAGAACTGGAGCGCCGCCTCCGCGGGCGAGAAACCGAGGATGAAGCGGCCATCCAACGCCGGCTCGGACAGGCACGGGAAGAACTCGCCGCGGCAAAGCAGTACAAGTACCATGTTGTCAACGACGATCTCGATCGAGCCGTCGGTGAGATATGCAATATCCTGACTAACGCGTAATTGAATCCGGGAAACGCTTTATCGAGCGGAGACTGAAAGAAGATGTTGGAAGAACTGCGAGACGAAGGAGTCATCCTGAAGGTTGGCGGACGCTTCAAGCTGTCGACGCTCATCCAGAAGCGGCTCGTGGCCCTCAACCAGGGATCGCCCGCACTGGTGGACCTGCCCACGGAAGACAAGATGAAGATCGTGATCCAGGAGATCATGCAAGACAAGATCTATCTGGACACGGAAAACAATCTGCGGATTACCGGCGGCAAGGCTGCCGCAGGCGGGCAACCGGAATTCGATTTCGACGCGATTTGAGGATCCGCACCTACCTGTTTTCGGTTCGTTCCATGAAAGGCCGTGAACTCATCATCGGCGTCACGGGCGGGATCGCCGCCTACAAGTCCGCCGCTCTGGTCAGCCGACTGGTGCAGGCCGGGGCCGGCGTGACGGTGGTCATGACCCGTTCTGCGACGCAGTTGGTAGGGCCGAAGACCTTCGAGGCGTTGAGCGGCCGCCCGGTGGGTGTGGAGATGTTTGCCGCGGGCGTTCACCCCCACATTGAGATGGCCGATCGGGCCGAGTTGATGTGCGTTGCCCCGGCGACCGCGAATATCCTTGCGAAGGCGGCCGCCGGGCTGGCCGACGACCTGCTCAGCACGACCCTGTTGGCGTTTGCGGGGCCGCTTCTGCTCGCCCCCGCTATGAATTCCAGGATGTGGGAGAAACCGGCCGTCCGGCGGAACGTGCAGCAACTTCGCGACGACGGCGCGATCCTGATCGATCCGGAAGAGGGTTATCTGAGTTGCGGCGCCTGGGGCGCGGGACGGATGGCGTCGCCGGAGACCATCTACGAGATCATCCGCAAGACGCTCGCATCCATGCCGGCGGGTTCCTGAACGCGATCGCCGTGGCCTGCTTCCTTGTGCGTTCAAGTTTGCCTGATTGGACTCGATCGACGGGCTGTTAGGGAATGGCACGAATCCTCATTACCTCCGGCCCGACGCGCCAGTTCCTCGACCCGGTGCGCTATCTTACCAACGCCTCGAGCGGCCGCATGGGAAAGGCCCTCGCCGAGGCCCTTCTTGGAGCCGGCCACGACGTGGTGATTGTTTCCGGCCCTGTCGAGGTGACCTATCCGGCCCGGGCGGAGGTGCTGCCGGTCGTTTCCACCGAGGACATGCTGGAAGCCTGCCTGAATCTGTTTCCCGAATGCGACGGGATGATCGCCGCGGCCGCCCCCTGCGACTATCGGCCGATCAGGGTTGCGTGCCACAAGCTGGCCAAGACGGGCGAGTCTCTCAATCTCCATCTGGTCGAGACCCCCGACGTCGTCGCCCTCTGCGGCGCCATCAAAGAGCATCAGTGGATCGTCGCCTTCGCCCTGGAGACCGAAGACCACCGGATGCGGGCCCTGCAGAAACTCGAACGCAAGAGCGCCGATTTGATCGTCCTGAACGGCCCCGGCGCCATCCACGCCGCCGACACGGAGATCGAGATCATCGATCCCCGCGGCGAGATCCTCGCCGCAATCGCCGGCTCGAAGCAGAAAGTCGCCCAGGGCATCGTGCAGCTCGTGCAGGAACGACTGCTGGAGAAGAACTGACCCCGCCGCCGAAACGCCGGGCAGTTTCAATCGGACGGCTCTACAGCGCAAGATCCGACGGCTTCACGCCGGGCTTGAACTTGCCGAACCCGTAGAATGTCGGTTCGTAGTCGCCCACGACGTCGGCATCGGCCTTCTCGGGAATCTTGTCCTCCATGCCGACGGCCCAGTAGGCCGCATTGACGATCAGGCGGCGGAGATCTTCGCTGGCGAGGTCCACGGACGCCCCCATGGTCGTGCAGAAGATCTTGGCCGGCTTGCCGGAACTGCCGGTATACGACTTCGTCCACGCCAGGGGCATCATGGGATCGTTCTTGGGACCGGCGAGCGGCTTGTCGCCGGGGTTCATCCCTTCGAGGACCTGGCCGTAGAGGAGAATCTCGGCCGCATCGGGCAGATTCGCGATCGTGTAGACGTCGGTCGGCCCCCACACGTCTTTCACTCCCCTGAGGATCGGGTTCTCCTTCTGCGACTCGTTGATCGCGCCGCGGGTGCTCTCGAACTTGTGGTGTCCGTGATGGTTGACCCACGTCTCGCCGAGCACCTGTTGCCCGAACCCGCCCGGCCATTCGCTGCTGCGGAAATGATACTTCTTGTAGCGGCTCTGGCTGGCGTCGTCGTACTTAAAGGCGTGGGTGGCCGTCCGCAGGCCGATGATCGGTTTCCCCGAATTGACGTACTCGTCGACGTACTTCATCTGCTCGTCGGGCAACTCGCGAAACCGTGTGGCGATGATCATCAGGTCGGCCGACCGGAGATTCTCCAGGCCGGGGATGTTCTTCTGATTGAGCGGGTCGATGGTTCCGTCGTCGGGATTGATCGAAAACAGGACCGTGCACTTGAAGCCGTGCCGCACGGAGAGCAGCTTGCCGAGCATCGGCATGGATTCCTCGGAACGATACTCCTCATCGCCCGCAACGAGAACGATGTGCTTTCCTTGCCCCGGCCCGTCGCCGCCCGGATAGACGACCCAGGGGTCGGCCGCGGCGGTCAGCGAGCTGCAGAGGAGAAGGAATGCCGATGTGAGGGACGCCTGGTTCCATCGAATTCGTGTCACGGCTGGATCTCTCCGGGTGGATTGGGTCGGTTGAGCATTTGCCTTTGGTGTCCAGATTACTCGGTTGAGGGGGCGGGGGAAAGGCTTCCCGCCGTTTTCGCAAGCACCGTCCCCAGATCGTGACATTGGCAGTCGCGGTCCGGTCTAAACCGTATGGAAACCAGAACGGCCCGGCCATTGAGGTGGTCCAGATCCTCTCTCACTCGTCGCCATGTCATTCACACAAGCCCGCGTATGTCTGTTGACCCGGATGCATCGGGATCCGACGCCCTAAGATGCGGCGTAATAACGACTTATCAAACAGAATCGGTGACGCCCCTGTTCGCTGCTGTTGCGGTCCGCTAGTATGGCCCTAACGATCCGTTGACGCCCCCGTTTTCGTGTCTTCCCATCCGTTGCTCCCTTCGTTGGGTGGCCTTCTCGCCTGCAACTCGGATTTGCACATCATTTGGACGAACTCATGGATCAGTTGCTCAAGGTGTTCACGGATGCCATATCAGGCGTCGCCGCGGGTGACTTCACGACGATCGTTGCATTTCTCGGTCTGGCACTGCTTGTTTGGGACTGCCTGGAGGTAGGCCGAAACGACGCAGCCAACATCGTGAATGCAGTCTTCGGCTCGCGAATTCTGCGCCGCCGTACTGCGGTCTGGCTCGCCGGCCTGGCGGTGATCCTGGGAGCCTCCGCCGCGACCCCCGTCATGGAGACCGCGAGAAAGGGCATTTTCAGTCCCGAAATGCTCACGATACGGCAGGCGATCGTGGTCTACATCAGCGTGTACCTGGTCGACACGGTTCTGCTCTATTCCTATTCGGCGTACGGCATGCCGGTCAGCACCACCGCGTGCCTTCTGTTCGAGTTGGTCGGCGCTTCCTTTGGAGTTGCCTTGTCGACGAAGGGCCTTGGCGAGGCGATGGAGATCGTCCACTGGAACAAGGTGGCGACGGTGATTGCAGCCATCGTCGTTTCGATCATTCTTAGCGGCATTGCCGGCTTTCTGGTGCAGCGGATGTTCCGTGCGGCCATCCGGGATGATTCCCAGGATCGGGAGAACATCCTTCTCCACGGCCCATGGGTCGCCGGGATGATGCTCAGTTGGCTTGGCTGGTTCATGCTGCTCAAGGGCCTGAAGAGCGTTCCGATCGTGGCCGCCATGAAGAAGGCGACGATCGACGAATACGGCGCGGTGGTCGTCGTGCTGGTGCTCTGGGCGACATGTACTCTGCTCGTCCATCTCCTGCTGGTCGTTAGCGGGGAACGCGGCACGAAGTATCTTTTCCACGTCACGGCCGTGCTGGGCATGATCTGCATGGCGTTTGCTTTTGGACAGAACGACCTGGCCAACTGTGCTTCGCCGGGGCTATCGGCCTTCTGGCTCTGGCAGCACTCCGACAAGTCGACCATGGACGCCACCGAGATCACCATCCCGGTCTGGGCGTTGTTCTGTTGCGGCGTGATCATCGTCGCGGGCATGTCGACGCGCAACGCGCAACGTGTGACTCGTGCGGCCGTCAACACGGGAAGTCAATTCGATCGCGTAGCACTCTATGCCCCCCAGTGGTGCCAGCGAATTGCACTCACCCTGCTGAAGTTGCGTCCGCAGGGCGAGGCCCTGGTTCCCGAGCCGAAACTCACCGAACGAGGGAAGAAGGTTCACTATGACGCCCTGCGTGCCTCGGTGATCATGGCAGTCAGCGCCAGCGTGATTGCCCTGGCCAGCGGGCAGGGACTACCCGTTTCGACGACCTATGTTGCCTTTGCCGCGGTCGTTGCCACGGGGCTGGCCGATCGCGTCATGGCCCGCGGCGACGCTGAACTCAAGATTGGGCGGGCCATCTGGGTGATTGTCAGTTGGTTCCTGGCGGCCTTGATCGCCGTGGCCGCCACGGCCTGTGTGGCCAACATCATCTATCACTTCAGCATGATCGGGCTGCTCGTCGCCGTCGTGGCCAACTTCGCCGTGCGCAGGATCGCCAAGCGACGCTCTGACGCCCAGGAGCAAAGGATCCATCAACGGGCGGGCACGACGGAACAACAAGAATGGGAAGAATCCGACGCACCTCACAGGCCGGATGCAGGGGCTGCCGAGGATGGCGGCGCCAAGTAGTCGGGCAGTCCCCCGGCAAACGGCGACGGCTGATCGCGAATTTCGATCGCCCTCTCAAACCTCCGGATAAACCCACGGCTTGCGATAGTCCCGCCGTAGTAGTGCGTTGGCCTGCGCGTCGCCCGGGCAGGTTTCCTTCTCGCCGTCCCAGGCAATGCTGCGTCCCAGCTTGAGCGAGAGCATGCCCAGCAGGCTGAGGCTGGTCGAGCGGTGCCCGATCTCGATGTCGCACACCGAGCGCCGCTTCTCCTTGATCGCCGCCAGGAAATCGGCCCACAACTCGGGGATGTTCTGCTCGTCGGGCTTGTGCAATTGGGGCGGCACGTTGACCGGCTCCTGATTGCTGGAACGGGGATAGAACGTGGCCCCGTCGTTCCGCCAGCCGATGTGCATCGTCCCCTCCGTGCCGTAGAAGTAGATGCCGACCGGGTGTTTCTCTGCATTGTTGGCCGCGTAACGCCGATGCTCCCACACGGCCGTGAACGACTCATAGTCGAACTGCACGACCTGAGTATCCGGTGCGTCCGTGCTGTCCTCGGCGATGTGGCGCCCGCCGAAGGACGACACGGCCTTAGGGGCCAGTTCGTCGCTCCACCAGGTGATGTGGTCCATCCAATGAATGCCCCAGTCGCCCAGGGTGCCGTTGGCGTAGTCGAGAAACTGCCGGAACCCGCGGGGATGGATGGCCGGGTTGAAGGGGCGCATGGGCGCCGGGCCGCACCAGAATTCCCAGTCGAGACCGGCGGGCACGTCGGCGTCGGGGGTGGTCTTGCCGGGGCCGCCGCCGCTGTGGACGAACGCCCGGATCATTCCGATCTTGCCGAGCTTGCCTTCCTTCATGAACTGGATGGCCCACATGTTATGGGGCGAGACTCGGCGATGGGTGCCGACCTGAACCACCCGATCCGCCGCCCGGGCGGCATGGACCATGGCTCGGCCTTCGAGCAACGTGTGGGAGATGGGTTTCTCGACGTAGACATGGGCACCCGCCTCGCAGGCGGCAATCGTGATCAACGGATGCCAGTGGTCGGGCGTGGCCACGATGGCGACGTCGGGCTTCTGTTCCTTGAGCAGGTCGCGATAGTCCCTGTACTTCTTAGGCGCCGCCCCGGTCATCTTCTCGATTTCTGCATGGGCCTTATCGAGCTGGTTCTGGTCGACGTCGCACATGGCGACCACGTCGGACTGGCCCGCCTCGACGGCCGTGCGGAGGATGTTCATCCCCCACCATCCGGTCCCGATCAGGACCGTCCGATATTTCCTGGCCTTTTCGGCACCATGGATGGCGGGTGTTGCGGCGGCAGTGGCGGCAGTGGCGGCAAGGAAGCTACGTCGGGTGAGGTTCATCGTTGGTCTCCTGGTGTTGCGATGTCAGCCCTATTCTGACGTCTGCTCGCACCGAATGCCAGATCCCCCGGCAGGGTCAGCAGATGTGCGACGCCCAACCTCGGCTTTATGTCACGGGGGGGCAATGCCGACCGGGTCGCCCAATCGCCGTCCGGTGCGTCAAAGGGGGGCCAGGTTCCAAAAGACGTGCCGATTTGCTACGCGAACAATCTCAGATTCCGCTCGGCCCGGCTGTGGTTTGCATAGGTTGGCCAATCAGGTTCGTAGTGTTCGCTCTGATCGCCCCATACGGCCCACGCCGGAGAATGCCGCCCCCTCGCGAATAGTTCAAGAAACGGGCCTGGACTGCACGCTTCGATGATGTCGTACAACTCGTCGGGTTTGCGTGAATGTTCTCGTTTGCGCGACTTGATGATATTGACCTGACGGCGACCGGGACCGAGCGTCCGAAAATGTCCCCGAACGCCAAACAGGATGAGTTCCGTCGTGTTCCGGAAATAGAAGCCCACGCCGCGCCCGTCTGGTCCGCCGTCCTTGCGGACCTTGTGCCAGACGATATTCGTCTTATACGTGAATCCCCAGGCGTCCATCACGTCAAGGCCTTCGCGCAAGAGTGCATTGGGAACCCAAAGGTAGAGATGACACTGTTCGGCGCACGCCAGGGCCACAGGAATCTCCGAAATCTGGTCGACCGTCAGCGTCGAATAGCGGCTGAGTCGCTTATGCTCCGGCGCGACCTTGCCCGTGCGATTGGCGAACTGCCAGGGCGGATCCGCAAGGATCGCTCCGCAGGAAAGCCCATCGCAGAACCGCGCGAAATCCTTTGCCGCCGTCAATTCGCCATCCATCAGCTTCCCTCGTCGTAAAGGGTCCTTTTGATCCCAAACACCTCCTCCGAAACTGAGTATCTCCGTAAAAGAAGGTGGTAGGCTCTTTGCTCGTGCGTTCTTACCTCTGCGAATTAGACGCGGGTGACGCCGGCGCGGCTTATGACTTGGCCGCCGGTGCCGGTTCGGGTTTCGGAGGCGTCGCCGGTTTGGGTTCCTCCTTGGGGGCAGGAGCCGGTTCGGGCTTCGGTGCCGGCGCGGGCGGCGTCTCGGGTTTGGGGGCCGGTGCGGACTCGGGCTTGGGAGGCGTCGCCGGTTTGGGTTCCTCCTTGGGGGCAGGAGCCGGTGCGGGCTTCGGCGCCGGCGCGGGCGGTGTCTCAGGTTTGGGGGCCGGTGCGGACTCGGGCTTTGGAGGCGTCTCCGGTTTGGGTTCCTCCTTGGGGGCAGGAGCCGGTTCGGGCTTCGGTGCCGGCGCGGGCGGCGTTTCGGGTTTGGGTTCAGGCTTCGGCGGCGGAGTCGGTTTCGCTTCGGCAGCCTTCTTGGCCTCCTCGGCCTGCTTCAGCTCCGCCGCTCGCTTGTCTTCCGCTGCTTTCTTCAACTCGGCCGCCTTCTTCGCCTCCTGCTCCGCCCGGACGGCCTCGACCGCCAGCCGAGCTTGCGCGACCCGATCTTCGATCGCATACAGTTCTCCGAAGGTGGCGACATAGAGCGTGCCGTTGGCCGCCACGGGCGTCGTGCAGATCGGATCGGGCATGGCAACCCGGGCCAGCACCGTGAGCGTTCTGTCGTGCTTGAGGATCCAGAACAGGCGGCGCTGCGTTCCCACATACACTTTGCCGTCTGCAACGAGCGTCGAGGCCCAGATCGGCCCCTCCGCCTCGTGGACCCAGTAGGGTTTGCCCGTCTCGGCGTCCAGGCAGTGAAGCCGCCCGTCGTGTCCGCCCACGTAGACCAGTCCGTCGGCCACCGAGACCGTGGCCGAGCAGGCGCCCACGTCCGGATAGGACCAGACCAGATTGCTGCGGGTGACGTCTCCGGCGCCGGCGGCGTCGAAGCAGGTCAACACACCCTCGCGGTGATGATGGAAGGGGTCCTGGGTGACGACCGTGTAGATTCGGTTTTTATCGAACACTGGTGTGCCGATCACCTCGAAGCTCTTGCTGCGATGGCCGTGTTCGATCGTGATTGTGTCTTGCGTCTGGGCGGCCGGATGGCCGTTGGCCCACCAGGCCTTCTCCAATGCGACGGGGGTCGCCGGCACGGGGCCAGTCGGGACCGGATTGCAGCCATAGAGCACGCCGTTGCCGCCGCCCTGGAAGACCCTCGCTGCGTCGCCCATGCGGGCAAGGGTCGGGTTGCTCCACTGGCCGTGGACGATGTCTTCGCCGATGCCGAAGTTATCTTTGGCCACCAGGGCGCCGGTCTTCTTATCGAGCACGATCAAAGTCGGGGCGTCCGGATTGGCGGCCCGGCTGTGGGTGCTGTTCACGCCGTTCGACGTGCAGACGTAGAGATGGTCGCCGTAGGACAGGATCGAGCAATTGGCCGCGTTGTGAGGTTGCACGCCAAGCGCCCCGACCATGTCGTAGGCCCAGACGATATCGGCGCCCTTGTCGGCAAGATCCACCGGCTCGTCGGTCGGGCGAACCGTTCTTGCCGCCTCGTCAACCACCGGTCCGCCGTTTCCGTCGGCCATGCCGTCCAGGTCGAGGCAGAGGACTTCGGCGCGGTTCGAGACGACGAAGACCAGGCCGCCTTCCACCACGGGCGACGCAGTCAGGCCGATGCGGTAGAAATCGCCGTAGCGGATTTCGGTCAACTTGGGCACGACGAGTTGCCAGAGAAACTCGCCCGACTTTTCATCGAAGCACATGAGGACGCCCGCGTCGTAACGCAATCGCTTGTCGCGGGGCACGTCGTTGTTGGTGCCCACGAGGACCCGGCCCTCGGCCACGACGGGCGTGCCGTAGGTTTGGGTGCCGAGTTGTGCCACCCAGCGGATGTTGCCGTTTGGCCCGACCGTGCCGGCTTGCGTGAACTGTCCGCGGTAACCCGACTCGAAGGTGTCGGGCAGACCCCGCTCGGCAGAGACCATATTCCGGGTGAACTGCTGGCCCCATTGGGGCTGATCGGCGGCCTGGGCAACGAGTCCCAGCGCCAGGAGGACCACACTTGGGGGAAACAACAGATGCCTGATCGCGTTCATAGGTGGGCTCCTCCGGTGGAAACTCGTGCACACCGGCCAAAGGTGGGTTGTGGGGCGGCCGGTGAGGGTTGTCGACGAAGCGGTAACAGTCTCGCAGACTTTGACTGTCTCCCCCCTGAACCCCATGATAATGCCCCCTGACGATTGATTCCACTAAGAGCAGAAGAACGCGGCACACTTCCGAGGAAGTGGCTTACCTCAGTGCGGTTCTCTGTCTAGACTTGAATATGCCGCCTGTCGTCAGCGCGTCCGGCAATCGTTCTCGCCCATCCCCAGCCCGCCACCCCCCACCTGAGAGCCGTGAGTTCCGATACCGATCCCCGCCAGCGCCGAAGAATCGCGGTCACGGTCCGTGGCGTAGTCCAGGGCGTGGGTTTCCGCCCTTTCGTGTTCAATACGGCCAGCCGTTTGGAGCTTGCGGGTTGGGTGCTGAACGAGGCGGATACGGTTCGGATTGAAGTGGTAGGACCTGCGGAAAAGGTTGATTCCTTTCTGCAAATCCTTCGCGAGTCGCCGCCGCCGCAGGCTCGGGTGGAGACAGTCGACGTCGTCGAGATGGACGCGAGGGAGAATCATTCTCCCAACCAGTTCGAGATTCGGGCCAGTCAGGGCGTTGCCGCGCCGCGACCCACGATCCCCGCCGATCTGGCCACCTGTCCGGAATGTCTGGCTGAGATTCGCACCAAGGGCGAGCGGCGCTATCGTTACCCCTTCACCAACTGCACGAACTGCGGGCCTCGCTGGTCGATCATCGGGCAACTACCCTACGATCGCCCGCGGACGTCGATGGCGGCCTTCGAGATGTGCGCCGACTGCCGCCGGGAGTATGAAGACCCGACCGACCGCCGGTTTCATGCCCAACCGATTGCCTGTCCGGCTTGCGGTCCTCAATTAGAGTTGCTCGACACGCTGGGTAGGAACGCAGGGGCGGGGGAAGAGGCCCTGCGAGCTGCCGCCGCTGCCGTGCTTGCAGGGCAGGTAGTGGCCGTCAAGGGACTGGGCGGTTTTCAGTTGCTTGTCGACGCCACCAACGACGACGCCGTGCGGCGCCTGCGGGATCGCAAACGCCGATACGACAAGCCCCTGGCCGTGATGATCGGTTCGTTGGAAGACGTGCAGCATCGCTGCCTGGTCAGCGAGATGGAAGCCGGCGCCCTGCTCGGCTACGAGGCCCCGATCCTGCTGCTCCGGCGGCGCGAGGACGAGGCTGCCATCGTCGACATCGCCCCGGCGGTTGCCCCGGCCAATCCCTATTTGGGCGTGATGCTCCCCTACACGCCGCTTCATCATCTTCTCATGGATGCGATCGCACGGCCCATCGTCTGCACGAGCGGCAATCTGTCGGAAGAACCGATGGCGATCTCCCGCAAGCATGCCGTCAAACGACTTGGGCCGATCGCCGACTTGTTCCTGGTGCACGATCGCCCGATCGTGCGTCCGGTCGACGATTCGGTCGTCCGCGTCGGTCCGCAGGGACCGCAGGTCCTGCGCCGCGCCCGCGGCTACGCCCCCCTGCCGATCCGGCTTTGCGACACGGGTCCGTGCGTGCTTGCCGTGGGCGGACACCTGAAGAACACGGTGGCCTTGGCGATCGACGATCAGGCCGTTTTGAGCCAGCACGTGGGCGACCTGGACAATCTTGCCAGCATCGAGGTTCACCGCCAGGCGATCGCCGATCTCGTCGAATTTTTTCAGTGCCGTCCGCAGGCCGTGGCTTGCGATCTCCACCCCGACTATGCCTCGACCCGAACGGCCGAACGGCTGGCTCACGAGTGGGGCGTGCCGCTGATTCCGGTCCAGCACCATCACGCCCACGTGGCCGCCTGCATGGCGGAACACGCCCTTGGGGGACCGGTTGTCGGCTTCTCCTGGGACGGCACGGGGTGCGGTACGGACGGCACCGTCTGGGGCGGCGAGGTGCTCGAGTGCTGCGACGGTCACTTCTCGCGAGTCGGGCACCTGCGGACGTTCGCCCTTCCCGGAGGGGATCGTGCCGGGCGCGAACCCCGCTGTTCGGCCGCCGGCTTGTTGTTCGAGATCCTCGGCCCGGAGGCCGCCGAGATCGCCCGATCGTGGTTTCGCCCGATGGAACTGACCAACCTGATCACGTTGCTCAAACGCGGGGTGAACTCTCCGCGAACCAGCAGCACGGGGCGGCTGTTCGACGCCGTTGCCTGCCTTTGCGGTCTGGCCCCGGTGATCAGTTTCGAGGGGGAAGCTGCCATGGAATTGGAGTTCGCCGTCGATCCCAACGAGCACGAGGCTTATCCGCTGCCCGAAGTGGACGGGCCTCAGGGGCCGGTCGCCGATTGGGAGCCGCTCGTGCGGGCGGTCCTCGAAGACCGCAAGCAGGAACTTGGCGTGGAACGAATCAGCGCTCGGTTCCACAACGCGATGGTTGACTGGACTGCAACCGTATCGGAGCGGATCGGCTGTGCCGACGTGGTTCTGTCGGGCGGGTGTTTTCAGAACGCGGTTCTGGCGACGCGGATTGTCGAGCGGTTGTCGAAACGGGGACTCAACGTATACACTCAAAGAAGAGTTCCGCCGGGCGACGGCGGCGTCGCCCTCGGCCAATTGCTGATCGCCCGTCGGTCACTACACAAACCCGACGCGTAAGCGAGGACAGCAAGAATAGGTAGCCGTCCCGTCCTCGCGTACGTGTCAAGTTGGTGTGCAAGTCATCTGTTCGTTCCAGAAAGGGCTGCTTCATGTGTCTCGGTATCCCCGGCCGAGTGCTGGAAGTCTATGAGCAAGACAGCCTGCCGATGGGTAAGGTCGACTTCAACGGCATCGTCAAAGAGGCCTGTCTGGCCTACACTCCCGAGGCCGAAGTGGGCGACTACGTGCTGATCCACGTGGGTTTCGCCATCAGCCGGATTGACGAGCAGGAGGCCGCCGAGATCTTCCAGTACCTTGACGAGATTGAGGCCGCCGGGATGGCCGAAGAGATGGCCCAGGTCGATCGGGAGGCGGCCGCCGGCGGCGGTGAGGCGAAGCCGTGAAGTACGTCGACGAGTATCGCGATCCGCAGCGCGCGCGGCAACTGGCCGACTCGATCCGCCGGACGGTCACGCGGCCGTGGCAGATTATGGAAGTCTGCGGGGGGCAGACCCATTCGATCCTGCGGTTTGCCATCGACGAGAGCCTTCCGCCCGAGATTACCTTGATTCACGGACCGGGATGCCCCGTCTGCGTCACCCCGATCGAAATTCTTGACAAGGCCTTGGCCATTGCTGCGCGCCCCGAGGTGATCTTCTGCTCCTTTGGCGACATGCTTCGCGTTCCCGGCTCGGAGAAAGACCTGTTCACGGTGAAATCCGAAGGGGGCGACGTTCGCGTCGTCTACTCGCCGATGGACGCCCTTACGCTCGCGAGAAAGAACCCCGAGCGCGAGGTCGTTTTCTTCGCCGTGGGCTTCGAGACGACGGCCCCGGCCAACGCCATGGCGGTGGCGCAGGCAGCCCGGCTGGGGATCAAGAATTTCTCCATCCTGGTTTCCCACGTGCTCGTGCCGCCGGCCATTGAGGCGATCATGACCTCGCCCGATTGCCGAGTTCAGGGCTTTCTGGCCGCTGGGCACGTGTGTGCCGTCATGGGAATGGGGGAATACGAGCCGCTGGCAAAGAAATACCGAGTCCCGATCGTGGTCACCGGCTTCGAGCCCCTCGATATCCTTCACGGCATTGAAATGTGCGTCCGCCAGTTGGAAGAGGGGCGGGCGGAGGTCGAAAACCAGTACGCTCGTTCCGTGCGGCCCGAAGGGAACCCGGCCGCGATCCGGCAAGTCTGCGAAGTCTTCGAGGTCTCGTCGCGGAAATGGCGGGGGATCGGCGAGATTCCGCGAAGCGGGTTCCAGTTGCGCTCAGAATACGAGCCGTTTGATGCGGCGCGGCGGTTCGGCGTCGACCAGATCACGGCCGACGAACCGGCCGAGTGTATTGCCGGGCTGGTCTTGCAGGGTCAAAAGAAGCCGCACGAGTGTCCGGCGTTCGGCCTCCGCTGCACCCCGGAGCGCCCCTTGGGAGCGCCCATGGTTTCCTCCGAAGGGGCCTGCGCGGCATACTATCGGTATCGGCGACGAAGGCCGGAGGGAGAGGCCGACGAGCGGTGATGCCGACCGATCTCGGTCAAACACGAAATCCGAATAACGAAACACGAAACAAACTCGAAGCACGAAGCTCAAAGGTTTCAAACGAAGTTGATCGATGCCTGAAGACTTTAACCTATCGTGCCCCATTCCGATTGACCGCCACGACACCATTCAGATGGCCCACGGCGGGGGCGGACGGCTCATGCAGCGTCTGATCGACGATCTGTTTGTTGCCGTCTTCTCCGGCACGGCCGAGCGCAAGACACGATCGCCGCTACACGACAGCACGGTCCTCGATGCCGGCGGCGCCCGCCTGGCTTTCACCACCGACACCTTCGTGGTCAACCCGCTCTTCTTCCCCGGCGGCGATATCGGCAAACTGGCCGTCTGTGGAACCGTGAACGATCTGGCCATGTCGGGCGCCGATCCCAAGTGGCTGAGCGCCGGGTTCATCCTCGAAGAAGGCTTCCCCATCGAAGCCCTTCAGCGGATCGTTCAGTCGATGCAGAAGACCGCCGAATCGGCAGGCGTGCGGATCGTGACCGGCGATACGAAGGTTGTCGATCGCGGCAAAGGCGACGGTCTGTTCATCAACACAGCAGGAATCGGCCTCGTTCCCGACGGAATCGACATCTCGCCCGCACGGGTCCAGCCCGGTGACGTGGTGCTGGTCAGCGGCGACCTGGGCCGGCACGGCATCGCTATCATGTCGGTCCGCGAGGGGCTCCAGTTTGAGGGGGCGCTGGAGAGTGACTGCGACTCTCTGTGCGAACTCGTGGCCGCTATGCGCCGCGTGGGCGCCCATCTGCACTGCTTGCGGGACCTGACGCGAGGCGGGCTGGCGGCGGCGCTCAACGAGATCGCCGGAGCGGCACGAGTGGGCGTCGAATTGGAGGAGGCGGCAATTCCCGTGGCGCCCCAAGTGGCCGGCGCGTGCGAGATGCTCGGCCTGGACCCGTTCTACGTGGCCAACGAGGGTCGGCTGGTCGCCATGGTCGCTGCCGAAGCGGCCGAGACCATTCTGCAGATCATGAACGGTCACCAGGCCGCCCACGGGCCGGCGATCATCGGTCGGATCACGGGCGACCACGCCGGTTGCGTTGAATTGAAGGGCGGTTTGGGCGGCTCGCGAATTCTGGACCTGCTCTCGGGGGAACAAATGCCGCGGATCTGTTGACGGCCCGCGTTCGAATGACACGAGGTGTAAATATGCCGAGGTTCTTCAGGCTCCATTCGTACCCCGCGGCGGCAGTTCTTGTCGCCTTTATGACCTATTCGTCGGCGTTTGCAGCCACGGTCGACCGCCCCAACATCGTGCTGGCGATCAGCGACGACCAATCGTTTCCCCACACGTCGGCCTATGGATCGAAGATGGTCTCCACGCCCGCCTTCGATCGCGTGGCAGGCGAGGGAATTCTGTTCACCAATGCGATCTGTGCCTCGCCCGGCTGTAGCCCCTGCCGAGCGGCCCTTCTCACGGGCCGTCATACCTGGCAAATCGAACACGCCGGAACCCACGCCAGTTCGTTTTCGCCCAAGTACGTCACGTTTCCGGATCTGCTGGAGAAATCGGGCTACTTCGTCGGCTACACGGGCAAAGGCTGGGGACCCGGCAAGTGGGAAGGCTTCCGGCCGCGAAATCCGGCCGGTCCCGTCTTTGCGGGCAAAAAGAACGATCCTCCGTTCAAGGGCATCTCGAACAACGACTATGCGGGCAATTTCGAGGGCTTCCTGGCCAAACGACCCGCGGGGACGCCGTTCTGCTTCTGGTATGGCGCAACCGAACCCCATCGCGCTTACCAGGAAGGGGCGGGACTAGCCTCCGGAAAGAAACTCGAAGACGCCGAAGTGCCGGCATTCCTCCCCGACACGCCCGAGATCCGTTCCGACATCCTCGACTACTGCACGGAGATCGAGTGGTTTGACCGGCATCTCGGCCGCATGTTGAAGACGCTCGAAGAGGCCGGCGAATTGGAGAACACGCTGATCATCGTCACCAGCGACAACGGCATGCCTTTTCCGCGGGCCAAGGCGAACTGCTACGAATACGGCGTTCACATGCCGCTGGCCGTTTGCTGGGGCGCCGGCGCGAAGGGGGGGCGGACGGTCGACGATCTCGTCGGGTTTGTCGATCTGACGGCCACGATTCTCGACGTGGCCGGGGTCGAGCACCCGGGCGAGTACCCCCTGTCGGGACGCAGCCTCCGCAACCTGTTGGAATCCGAGAAGGAAGGAGTCGTCGATCCCAGCCGCACGGGAGTCTACAGCGCCCGCGAAAGGCATTCGTCATCTCGCTACGACAATTTGAGCTACCCCCAACGGAGTCTGAGGACCGCGCGGTACCGCTACGTTCGCAACTTTCGGCCGGAACGTTGGCCGGCCGGTGCGCCGCAAAAGTTCGACAAGCCGGGCCAGCTCGGCCCCATGCACGCCGCATACCACGACATCGACGGCAGCCCTTCGCTCAGCTACCTGGTCGAGCATCGCGACGATCCGCAGATCAGCCGCTACTTCCACCTGGCCGTCGACAAGCGGCCCGCGGAGGAGTTCTTTGACATCCAAGCCGATCCCGCGTGCCTGACCAACCTGGCGAGCGACCCGGCCCATGCGGTCGCCCTTCGCGAGCACCGTGAACGTCTCGAGTCGTACCTTCGTGAGACGGGCGATCCGCGGATCTTGGACGGGGGCGAGGTGTTCGAGACGTATGAGCGTTACAGCCCGATTCGGGAGTTTCCGAAGCCGCAGGAATGAGTGACGTTGTTCCTCATCGGGAGTCGCAGATCAACTCGAACAGTATGCCACCGGCACGAGACACCCGCAAACGATCTCTGTGCAAGTCTCTCACAGAAACAACGCGATCAGAGAAGAGGCACCGGTACTTGAATGCAGAGTACCGGTGCCTCTTCTCTGATCGCCCTTTCACATGCCGGAAGAAATCGATTTGCCCGGCCTGACTCGTGGTGGACTCGGATCTTCGAAACGCTCTGCAATTCGGACATGCTGACACGTCTTTCTGAGGAGCCAAGAACCTCAACGACCCGGCAGACGCTTCTTCAGGGACCGAATTCGTTTGGTGAAGAACCTCGTTACCGGCCTCTTGATCCAGAGGAACCAGCGAAGCTGTGCGTCGCTCACGTCTCGGCAGCGGCGCCCGGTGACGATGGAAAAGAGTTCGTGGCCGGTGAGATCCGCCTCGCGGAATTCGTCCCGTCTGGTCGCCATGAAGAACACGCCCGGCGAACCGGGGTCGATTTCCAGTGCGTCGAGCGACATGTCCGCCATGAGCGTCTCGATGTCTTCCGGTTCGTAGCGCCAGAAGTCCAGCGGGTAGCCGTGGTAGTGGAATCCGATCGAACGGGTGGTGACCAGCAGCGTTCCGCTGGCGGTGAGGACGCGTTTCAGATTGCTCAGGCCCTGCCGCCAATCGCGCACGTGCTCCAAGACCTCGGTGCACAGGACCAGGTCGAAACGCTCGCGGCCGAACCGCTCAACCAGTCGGCCGATATCGCAGATTGCATCGACGCCGGGGCCCTCGGCGATGTCGACGCCGACGTATTCGGCCGGACCGTGCCGTTCCACGAGCGACCGCGCGGAACCGTTCACGTCACATGCGCCCACTTCCAGCACGCGGCGGCCGGACACCCGCTCGGCCGTCAGGTGCCGGTCGGCGAATTCCAGGCAATCACGAGTGCACATACATGGTAGGGTGCGTCTTGACGCACCAACGGCAACGGTAGTAAATTCGCATGGTGCGTCGAGACGCACCCTACAATCCAACGAAGCTTCTACGTCCCGGTGAAATACAGGTAGGCCGCCAGGATCGCCAACAAGACCACCGTCGAGGCGGCCACGTCCACAAAGCCCCAACTGCTGCGGGACCGCTGCCGGTGCTCTTCGGTCACGGTGCCGTAGGTAAGGCCGCTGATCTTCTCGTAGTCGGGCTGGCGCGTCATGAAGCTGACGACCACCATGGCGATGCCCGACACGATCAGGATCAGGATGCTGTAGTACTGGAAGAACATGTTGTTGACGATCCAGAGGAACGATCCTTCCGGATAACCGGCCGACCACCCGAGTTTCACCGGCGTGTCGACCGCCAGTCGGAACAGTCCCATGATGAACCCGACGATCAGGGCTGCGAGGCATCCCGCACCGTTGAGCCGTTTCCAGAAGACCCCCATGAAAAAGACGACGAAGATCGGCGGGGCCAGGTAGGCCTGGACGCCCTGCAAATAGTCGTACAAGCCCTTGCCGCCCTGAATAACGGGAATCCATGCCAGGCCGATCAGCACCATGACGAACGTGGCCACGCGGCCGATCCACACGAGTTGGTGTTGGGACGTATTGGGCCGCAGCCGGGAATAGAAATCCATGGTGAACAGCGTGGCCGAGGCGTTGAACACACCCGCCAGCGAACTCATCAGAGCGGCCAGCAGGCCCGCCACCACGATCCCGCGAACGCCCGCCGGGAGGATCGACTTGACCAGCAAGGGGAAGGCAGCCTGGGCGTTGTCGCGAACGATCTTGCCGTCGGCCCCGACGAGTTGCTGCTGGATGACCTGCACCTTGTCTTCCAGACCGCTCCCTGCCGCTCCCTTCATGGCCAGGGCGAAGCAGATCATGCCGGGGATGATGAAGATGAACACGGGCAGGAGCTTCAGAAAGGCCGCGAAGATGCTGCCTCGCCGGGCTTCTCGTTCGTCGGGTGCGCCCAGGGCACGCTGAACGATGTACTGATCGGTGCACCAGTACCAGAGTCCGATCACCGGGGCGCAGAAGAGCATGCTGAGCCAGGGGTAGTTGTCGTTGAAGTACCAGGCCATCTGCTGATCGTTCTTGACCGGCGCCCAGGTGGCGGCCACCCCTTCCGGAACGAGCGGCTTCCACAGGTTGAACATCTCCGAACCGCAGACGTCGCGAAGGACGTCCCAGCCGCCCAGGGCCTTGAGTCCGAAAACGGTCACCAGCACGGAACCGAAGACGAGAATCAGGGTCTGCAGGGCCTCGGTGTAGGCCACCGCCCGCAGACCGCCTAGCACGGTGTAGAGCCCTGTCAGCACAATCACCAGGATCGAACCCAACCAGAAGGCGTCGAGTGGGCCGAGCCGCATCTCGGGCAATAGCACGGAGAACACGATTCCGCCGGCAAAAATGCCGACGGCAATCTTCGTGAGCACGTAGGCGACGAGCGAGATCACCGACAGGACCCAGCGGCTGGTCGGATTGAATCGCCGCTCCAGGAACTCGGGCATGGTGAACACCTGCGACCGCATGTAGAACGGCACGAGCACCCAGGCCAGCACAAGCAGGCACCAGGCGTGCAGTTCGTAATGGGCCATAGCCACCCCGTCGGTACATCCCGAACCGGCCAGGCCCACCAGGTGTTCCGAGCCGATATTCGAGGCGAAGATCGACGCCCCCACGATGAACCAGCCCAGGTTGCGCCCAGCCAGAAAGTAGTCGTCGGCCGTGTCCTTGCTCTGGCGGATGACCCACCAGGCCAAGCCCAACAGAATTCCGAAGTACGCCGCGATCACAACCCAATCCAGGAATTCCATTCGATTCACCTCCAGAGCTTCGTCTGCCCGTAATACGCGTCGGGCCCGTGTTTTCGCTGATAATGCTTGTTGAGTATGTACTGCTCGAGCTCGGGAGCGTCCGGACGGAGCAAGCGAGTACTGATCGCCATCTCCGCTACCGACTCCAGGGCCACGGCGTTCTTGATCGAATCCCAGGCATCCTTGCCCCACGCAAACGGTCCGTGCCCTGCCACCAACACGCCCGGCAACTCCAGCGGGTTGAGGTCCTGGAACCGCTCGACAATCACTTTTCCGGTATTTGCCTCATAGGCCTTTTCAACTTCCCCTGCTGTCAGCGCCCGAGTGACCGGCACGGGGCCGAATAAGTGGTCGGCGTGGGTCGTCCCCAGGCAAGGGATTTCCATCCGGGCCTGAGCGAAAGCGGTCGCTTTCGGGCTATGGGTGTGCGTCACCCCGCCGATACCCTGAAAGGCCCGGTAGAGCCGCACGTGAGTGGGCGTGTCGGACGACGGACGCAACTTGCCCTCGACGACGTTTCCGTCGAGATCGACGACCGCCATCGTCTCGGGTGACATCCGCTCGTAGGAGATGCCGCTCGGTTTGATGACGACGTATTGGCCGTCGGGGCTCAATCCGCTCACGTTGCCCCAGGTCAGGGTGACCAAACCGTAACGGACCAATTCGAGGTTGGCACGGCAAACCTGGGACTTGAGATCGTCGAGCATCGAGTCAACCCTTCCGCACCCGGTCTCGAATGGCGATCAATCGCTTCATCACCTGCGACAGGTCGGCCTGCGTGCCGGCCACGCCCAGCGAATCGTGCAAGGCACGATACAGTTCGTAGAGTTCGGCATACACGGCCGCGGCGGCCTTTCGCGGGCGGTAAACGGTTGACTTCACGCCCGTCATCTTCTTCTGGGCCGCCGAGGTCGACTTGTGGGCCCCGCCCACCACGGCTCCGAAGATCGCCGCCCCCAGGGCACAAGTCTGGGCCGATCGGCTGATCTTCATGGGGCGGTTGCAGATGTCGGCGTAGAGTTGCATGACGAAGGCGTTCTTCTCGGCGATACCGCCGCAGTTGACGACCTCCTTGACCTCCACGCCGTACTCTTCCAGTCGCTTGATGATCGTCAAGGCGCCGAAAGCCGTTGCTTCGACCAGGGCCCGGTAGACCTCGGCCGCGGTGGTGTGCAGCGTCTGTCCCACGAGCAGGCCGGTCAGCAGTGGGTCGACCAGGATCGTGCGGTTGCCGTTGTTCCAGTCGAGCGCCAACAGGCCGCTCTCGCCCGGCTTGAGCTTCTCGGCCTCGGCCGTGAGGTTCACGTGGGCATCGCCCTTCTTCGTGTATCCGGTGGGAGTCAGGTAGTTGACGAACCAGTTGAAGATGTCGCCCACGGCCGACTGCCCGGCTTCGAGGCCGTACATGCCCGGAATGATTGAGCCGGGCACGATCCCGCACAGGCCCGGGATGTCAGGCAATCCTTTCTCCATGGAGGCGACCATCATGTCGCAAGTGCTCGTGCCAATGATCTTCGAGAGTGTTCCCGGCTGGATACCGGCGCCGACGGCCCCCATGTGGGCGTCGAAGGCGCCCACCGCCACGGGAATCCCGGCGAAGAGGCCGACTTTCTTGGCCACCGCGGCAGTCAACTCGCCGGCCTTCTCGTCGGAAGCCATCGAGTGATCGGCGTATCGCTGGCGGACCTTGACCAGGTCGGGGTCGAGCCGTGCCAGGAAGGCCTCGCTGGGTAGCCCGCCCCAGTCGGTGTGGTACATGGCCTTATGCCCGGCGGCGCAGATGCTGCGGGGGATGGTGTTCGGGTCCAAATTGCCGGTGATGAAACCGGGCACGAAATCGGCGCACTCGACCCAGGCGTAGGCCGCCTTGAAGACGGCCGGCGCCGTCCGTTTGCAGTGCAGGATCTTGGACCAGAACCACTCGGAACTGTAGGTGCCGCCGCACTTGGCCAGGTAGTTGGCCGGGTCCTTCTCGGCCGCCCTGGTGATCTCGGCCGCTTCGGCGTGGCTGGTATGGTCCTTCCACAGCCAGGCCTGGGCCGCCAGGTTGTTCTGAAACTTGGGCTGCATGGCCAGCGGCATGCCGTCCTTGTCGACGGGCAGCGGAGTGGAACCGGTCGTGTCGACGCCGATCCCCACCACGTTCTCGGGCGCGAAGCCGGGCACTTTGGCCGCCGCCCGGACAGCGGCCTTTACCGACTTGTAGAAGCCTTCGGTGTAATCGGCCGGGTTCTGCCGGGCCAGGTTCGGATCCTTGGGGTCGAGGAGAATTCCCGCTTCACCGGTGGGATAGTTGAAGACGTGGGAGGCGACTTCCTCGCCGTTGGCAACATCCACGACCAGGGCTCGAACGCTGTTCGTGCCGTAATCCACACCAATCGAAAACCGCCGCGCTGCCGACTTGGCCATGTCTCTCATCTCCTCGGATTGCTGCCTGTCCGGTCGGTCTGTGTCCGGATTTCTGGCCCCAAAGTATCGGTTTTTCCGCGATCGGGCAAGTAGTCGCCAGGTCGTTTGTCTCGCCCCTAGGCTCACTTGCGTCGCTGGGCTGCCGGGCCGGTCGATCCTCCGCGTCTGCTGAAGCCCCCCACAAGCAGAAATCGCACGGTAGTTCCGCGAGTTTGTACAGCGGGTGACGCTTTGCCGGAACTTGGATGAAGGCGTACATCGACCCGAAACGCGAGCGAGGACAGTTCGCCCGTTTCTCCGTCCCAGCGAGAAGGTTATAGTGGCAAGAGCCACGTTTCCTGCAGACTCGCAGAGGAGTCGGAACCTGGATCGGCTGGGCGCGGGCGGACTGCAGTTCACGCGGTTTTGCAGTCCGGGCCGCTGCTGCCCTACCCGGGCGTCGCTGCTCACCGGTCTCTATTCACATCAAGCGGGCGTGGGGCGGATGGAGGACCCGTGGGAGTAGCTTCGGTTGACGTATCCACGACGCCGCCTTCTTGACAGGGAAGTACCGATGCCCACGCAGACACGTATTGTCGCTCCAAGCACTCAAGATCGCAGTGTTCGATCGGCCGAAGGCCGGGTGCTTCAGGTGCCGCCGGATTGGGAATTGTTGCCGCCCGGTGATGCGGCGCTGACCCGCCGGGTGAAGGCGGCCGGACCGAGTTGGACCGTACAGGAGAAAAAAGGCCGGAAGACCTTCTCGCTCGGAGTCTGGGCGCCGCGGGATCGTATCCAGGCAATCCGGGCCGCCTTGGAAAAGGAGCGGTCGACGGAGACCCACGCCAAGCGGCGGGCAGCCGATGCAACCAGAAGGGAGCGGAAGCAGCAGGAATACGTCGACGACTTTCGCCTCGCGGTCTTGGCGTTCCTGGATTTCGCGCCCCGTTATGCAGACCTCGCCCAGCAATTGGCGGATGCCGTGACCGAGCACGCCACGCCGGTAGGAAGCGGCACGGTCGCCCGCACGCAGCGGATTCCCATCGAGCGGCGGGCCGAATCGGCCGTGATCGCCTGGTTGCGGCACGCGACGACGGCATACGATAATATGAAGATCCCGCGAGTGAAAGGAAAGCGTCGCGAAGTCCGCCGAATGCTGGCGGAGCAATCGCGGCGACTGCTGGAAGCCTATCGAGCGGGGCGGGCTGTGGATTTGGAGGCGTGCCCTTTGCTGGCGGCAATGAAACGGCAAGGTGGGTGAGATGGAATAAACGATGCAGCGATTCAACCGTAGAGACACCATCAAACACCTGGCGCTAGGTACCTTTGCAGGACTGGGAAGTGCCTCGTGCGTCGGGGCAGAAGCCGAGCCGGAACCGATAAAGAAATCGGCGGTCTGGCTGGCGGTCGACGTGCTCGTCTGCGGCGGGGGACCGGCGGGGATCGCCGCCGCCATGATGGCCGGCAGGCAGGGCGCGAAGGTGTTGCTCGTCGAACGCTATGGCCGCCTTGGCGGCATGGCCGTTCAAGCGATGGTCGGGCCGCTGATGGGGAATGTCGAGAGTGTGTGGGTCGACCGCATAGTTGAAGGCCTCGGCGGACGCCGCGTCGACTACGAATTCGCCGACCTCAAGTATGCCGCCATGCTCGAAGAGGCGGGCGTCGATATCCTCCTCCACGCCGCCGTGGCGGAGCCGTTGATGGACGGCAGCCGCACGACCGGAGCGCGGTTGTTGACAAAACAGGGGCTGATCGATGTGCCTGCCCGCGTGGTCGTCGACGCGACGGGCGACGGCGACGTGGCCTGGGCCGCGGGCGCCGAGTTCGAGCAGGGGCGGGGGGCCGGCCCCGCCTGGTCGGCCGACGGATTGGTCCAGCCGATGTCGATCATGTTTCGCGTCTCGGGCGTGAACCACGCCGAATCGATGGATGCTCACGGCGGCCGGAATCGCTACCGGTTCCCCGACGGCCGGAGTTGGGACCAACTCTGTCGCGACGCCAACGCCAAAGGCGAACTGCCGAAGTACGTGGGCAAGGTCCGAACCTATTCGTCGCACCGCGACGATGAGCGGGTAATCAACGCCACGCAAGTGAACTATGTCGACGGAACCAAGGTCCGCGACCTGACCCAAGCCGAACTCGACGGCCGGCGCCAGGTGGAACCGGTCCTCGCCTTCCTGCGCAAATACGCGCCGGGCTTTCAGAACGCCTACGTGTCCGGAATGCCGGCCGTGATCGGCGTGCGCGAGACTCGCCGAATTCTGGGCGACGATTACCTGACCGTCAAGGAACTGATCGGCGGCACGCAATCGGCCAGTGCCGTTGTCCGGAAGGCGGAGTTCGGGATCGACATCCACAACCCCGACGGCATCGGCCAGGCCCAGGGCGCGTCGGAAGACTCCCCCTTGGGCAAGGACCCGAAATGCCGCCCCTACGACATCCCCTACGGCTGCCTGCTGCCGCGCGGCATCGAGGGTCTGCTGGTGGCAGGACGCAGCATCAGCGGGAGCCACGAAGCCATGGCCTCCTACCGCGTCCAGGTGATCGCCATGGCCACGGGTGTGGCCGCCGGCGTGGCGGCAGCCCAGGCCGCAAAGCAGGGCATCTTGCCTCGGGCCGTCGAGGTGGCAAAGATTCAAGAGGTCGTGTTCGCCACGGCCTGAACGCTGGTCGGATCCGAAGTCATACCAACCCGAAGCGTAAGCGAGTGCAGAAATGGCTGCCATCCTGGTCTCGCTCGCGCATCGGGTTAGTGCACTATCCAGTTTCCAGAAGAACAGCCACACAAACATTGAGCACGCACTTCCATGTTCAAACCATCGATTCTCATGGTCTTGTCCTTCCTCACCGTCTGTGGCACGGCCGACTCGGCTGAGAAGATGGAGCACGAGCCCGTCGTCTTCCATTGCGATTTCGAGTCGGATACCTGGTTTCAGCAGTGGGGCGAACGCCAATGCCCCGCCCGTGTCGAGACCGTCGACTCCGATCCCGGGCTTCGCTTCGAGCCCCTGGCTGGAAAGGCCCTGCGGGTGCGAATCGAAAAGGACGGGCATTACGGGCTCAGCCTCGCTTACCGGTTTCAGAAACGACTGGGCTACGAACCCGAAGAAATCTACTTCCGCTATTACCTCCGCTTCGCCGACGACTGGGACCCGAAGCGCGGCGGCAAGCTGCCCGGCATCGGCGGAACCTACGGGCGGGCCGGATGGGGCGGACGCCCCGTGCATGGCGACGACGGCTGGTCCGCCCGCGGGCTCTTTGGAGGTCAGAAGGACGGCCGGACCCCAATCGGCTTCTACTGCTATCACATGGACATGCGGGGCCGGTACGGTTCCGAATGGCGGTGGGACCGCGAAGATCGCGGTCTGCTGGAGAACAACCGCTGGTATTGCGTCGAGCAGTACGTCAAGTTGAACAAGCCGGGAGAGGCCGACGGCATTCTCCGCGGCTGGGTCGACGGCCAGCTCGCCTTCGAAAAAACCGACATCCGCTTCCGCAGCGTCGACGCATTGAAGATCGAAGACGTCTGGGTTAACCTCTACCTGGGCGGCACCTGGACATCCGAATCGGAACACCATGTCTATATCGACGACACGGTGATCTCGAAAAGCCCGATCGGGCCTCTGCGCCGAGCCTCGGGAGATTAGGCGCTGCAAAACAATAAACTACCCAATTGAGAGTTAGCGGTAGGGCGCAAGCCCTCCGGTTTCGCCGTACCGGACGGCTCGCGCCATTCCTCGAAATCGGTAACTCATTGTTGAGCGCGGCTTTACGTCTTTTCCGTTGGCGCAGGTTGTGACGTCTGGGAGAAGCGCGAATTTCATGCGCCGGTGGTGTGCCGAACCGGCACTGGCGGTGCCTGAAACGTACATTTCAGCGGATCGCCAGCGGCATAATGTCGCTTCAGACGACTACCCGGAGAGACACCGATGAACGAATGGGCACGCACCCAGGGATCGCTCGACCCGCCCGGTTGCTCTTGGGTCGAAGACGAAAAGGCGTGGAACTTTGTGCTCTACTCGCGCTCGGCCAGCGGGGTGACTCTTCTTCTCTACGGCCGCAAGGATCTCGTCAAGCCGCTGCTGGAGTACCCGCTCAATCCGCTGTGGAACAAGTCGGGGCCGATCTGGCATTGCCGCATTCCCCGTGTTAAGGCACCAGGCGCCAAGTACTATGCCTACCGAGTGTCGGGACCGGTGGTCGAAGGACACGGATTCCACGCCTTCGACCCGGAGAAGATCCTGCTCGATCCCTATGCCATGGCGGTCCACTTTCCGGATACGTTTGACCGCGAGGCGGCTCGCCGTCCCGGCCCCAACGACGGCAAGGCGCCGCTCGGCGTCATCGATCCCGACCGGGATTTCGATTGGGAAGGCGACCGCTACATCCAGCACGGCCACAACCTGGTGATCTACGAAATGCACGTGAAGGGATTCACCGAGCATCCCAGTTCGGGCGTCACCAAGGCAAAGCGGGGAACCTACTCCGGCGTGGTCGAAAGAATCCCCTATCTGCTCGACTTGGGAATCTCGGCCGTCGAGCTGATGCCCGTCTATCAGTACGACCCCCAGGAAAGCAATTACTGGGGTTACATGCCGCTGAACTTCTTCTCACCCCATTGCGACTACTCCGCCTCCGCGCGGTCGCGCCACCAGCGAAACGAGTTTCGCCAGATGGTCAAAGAGCTTCACCGTGCGGGGATTGAGGTCATTCTCGACGTGGTCTACAACCACACCTGCGAGGGCGATCAACGCGGGCCGAACTACAGTTTCCGCGGCATTGACACCGACTTCTACTACATGAGAACGCAGCATCCGCTGTTCCCCTACGCCAACCTGAGCGGGTGCGGCAATACCCTCGATGCGTCGAGCGTGGCCGTGCGAAAGCTGATCGTCGACAGCCTCCGCTACTGGCGTGAGGAGATGCATATCGACGGGTTCCGCTTCGACCTGGCGTCGATCTTCGCCATGAAATCCGACGGTCAGCCCGACACGGAGCACCCGCCCCTGTTCGGGCAGATCAGCTCCAGCAAGGGCCTTCGCGGGACTCGGCTGATCGCCGAACCTTGGGATGCCGCCGGCACCTATCAGCTCGGCCAGTCTTTCCCCGGCTGGATGTGGATGCAGTGGAACGCCAAGTATCGCGACACGATCCAGCAGTTCGTCCGCGGCGACTACGGCGTCGTCGCCGAGATCATGACGCGGCTCTACGGCAGTTCCGACCTGTTCCCCGACGATCGCTACCATTCCTGTCGCCCCTGGCAGTCGATCAACTATGTCACCTGCCACGACGGTTCGACCCTCTACGACCTGGTCAGCTACGAACAGAAGAACAACTGGGCCAACGGCCACGAGAACACCGACGGCTGCATCGAGTACAAGTGGAACTGCGGCCACGAGGGGGACACGGAGGTGCCCGCCGACGTGGCCCTGCTCCGCAAACGGCAGGTGAAGAACTTCTTCTGCCTGCTCATGCTTTCCAACGGAACCCCCATGTTCCGCATGGGCGACGAGTTCCTGCAAACCCAGGGGGGGAACAACAACGCCTACAATCAGGACAACGAGACGAGTTGGCTCGACTGGCGGCGGCTGGAGCAGCACCGCGACGTGTTCCGCTTCGTCAAGGAGATGATCGCCTTCCGCAAGGCCACACGAAGCATCGCGCGATCCGTCTTCTGGCGCGACGACGTCTGCTGGTACGGCACGCACCTAGCGGCCGACCTGACGGCCAGTTCCCGCGTGCTGGCATTCTGTCTCTCGGGCGCATCGACGGGCTCCGACGACCTCTACGTGATGATCAACGCCCACCGCGAGCCGCTCAGCTTCGGTATCCACGAGGGCACGGTGGGGCAATGGCGTCTGGCCGTCGACACAGCCCAGCTTTCGCCCGCCGACATTCCTGCCCCCGGGATCCGGCCGGTCGTGAACGCCCCGGCCTACGACGTCCAGGGCAATTCCGTGGTGGTGCTGGTCCGGCCGCGAGGGAAATAGGCCCCGCAAAGTGGCCGTCACTTGGCGTTTGCCGCCTCGAGGCGGGCGTCGGTTTCTTCCAGCCGGAAGCGGGTGCAGACCACGGAGTGCTTGCGAGCGTCGTTCCAGAACTTGATGTAGGTTGTGGCGACGATCGTTCCGTCGGGCAGGAGTTCCATTCCTGGGTAACCGCAGTCGCCCCCGGCAAAGCTGTGCAGGAGCTTGATGCGGTACTGCCCGGGCTTGCCCTGCTTGATATCCTCATACGTACCGACCCACGCCACGAAGTGGCCGCGGGTGGGGGACAGCGGCGCCTGGTCGCGAAACGCAATCACGAGTCGCCCGTCGCTGGTGCACACGCCCATGTGGCGGTCGCCGGTCAGTCCCCACGGCGTATCGACCGGCGTGCTCCAGGTTGTGCCCTCGTCGCTGCTGAACATCATCAGACTGTAGCCCTTGTGCGTGTTCTCCCGCATGAGACAGCACAGTTCCCCGCCGTCGGGCGAGCGGAACACGAAAGGTTCGCAGGGATTCTTGCCCTCGACCGTGGCGACCACTCGTGGCTCGGACCAGGTCAGCCCGCCGTCCTTCGTGACGGTCTGCAGCACCTCCAGCGGCGCCCGGTCGGCCCCTTCCGGTCCGCGGTGATACATTCCGAGATACGAGCCGTCTTTGAGCCGAACGATGCTGCTGAAGGTCATCACGCAGCGGAACGCCTTGCCCAGCGGCGGCATCTCCTTCCAGGTCCGGCCGCCGTCCTCGCTCATGATGCTCGGCATGGGAACGCCGAACCGGCCGATCCAGGCCGAGAAGACCCACAGACGCTCCTTGCCTTCCGGATCGGTCATGCGGTAGATGCTCGGACAGTTCTCGTGCTTGCTGAACCCAGAGGGGAGGCCGTCGTCGAGCCGCGTCCAGGTCTTGCCGCCGTCGTCGCTGCGTGCCATCGGGCCCGCCTTGCCGCCGTGGTTGATGCACCAGACGGCGAAGATCGTCTTGCCGTCGGCCATCAGCACGGTGGTCGGGTGACCTTGATAGACCTCGGGCGAGCCTTCGGCGATTACCACCTGCCGCGCTGTCTCTCCCGACAGATCGACCACGGGGAAGGCCGCTTCCTGTCGCCAGCGGGCCTTCGAATCGTCCGACTTCTCGGCGCCACTCACCATCGCGGCCGCACACAATACCACCAAGCTCAAGAGACCAGTCCTCATCGTTGACCTTTCTTTGCGTAAGAGGCAGACATCAATAGGGGCCGAGAAATGCGAATTCGGCGCATTTACTGTATGCAAGCACTAATGACGCCTCACTGCTTCACGAGCAGCGGCGCGATCGCCTGGGAGAACACCTGCGCCTGCCGCATCATCCCCAGATCGTTGGGATGGCAGCCGTCAACCGTTCCCTCGGTATCGTCGCCCAACATTCCCTCGTTGGGGAGGAAGTGCAGGTTCTTCACCCCTTCGGCCGCCAGCTTCTCATAGATCGCCCGCAGGATGGTCCCCTTCTCGGTTGGGCAGACGTTCCTGACGCTGCAATCTTCGGCCAGCAGGATGGGCGTATCCGGGTGGGCGGCACGCAGGGTCTTCACAAAAGGCTCGATCCGCGTCGACACGAGGTCGGCCGACATGTTCCACAGACAATCGAGAACGTAGACCGACGGATCCAGTTCGGCCAACAGGTCCGCCATCTCGGGCTCCATCCTTCCGCTGCCGCTGAATCCGAGGTTGATCGTCGGCGTGTCGAGTTGCCGGCCGACGATCGCCGGGAAGGCCATCCCCGGCCGCGAGGCGCAGCCCCCCTGCGTGATGGAAGTACCGTAGATCACGACAGGTTTGCACTGCTGGGCCAACCCGCGGTCCAGCGGCGAGAGCGTGGTGCCTTTCGGGACGCCGATCTCCACGGACGTCACGCCGTTGTAGAGCGGCAGGTAGAGCATGCACGGCTGGCCCGACGGGAGCGTGAATCTGGCCGTGTTGGTGACTGCCGCCGGTCGGCCGTTCGCCACGAAGTGCCAACGTCCGGTCTTGTCCTTGCTGTAGAGATCCACCCCGCTGACGCCCGTGGCGGGCATGTGGGGCATGCTCAGCCGGTCTCCGTTGAGCAGGGTCCAGCGGACCTGGATGGACGATGCATCCGAGGTGAATGGAACGCACATTCCGGCACTGTTGTGGCTCAAGCCCCAGACAGACGCCGGCACCTTGCCCTCGGCCTTGGCCGGCAGGCGGTCGTAGAACGCCTTGGTTTCGGTCCAGCCCTTGCCCTCCACGTCCAGATCCTTGCAGTCATACCACTCCGTTGTGTCGTCCGGGCTTGCCTTGGCCTTCTGAACGGCAGCTTCCACCGCGAAAGAGACACTCGGCGCGGCCAGAACGGCCAGACAGGCAAGAAGAAGACGGAACTGGACGGGGATCGCTCTCATCGCAGGTTACTCCTCACACAAAGGGGATTGGCAAAAGGTCATTGGAGATCTTTCGTAGCAGTTGTCGGTCGAGGGTGGCATGGTCTCGCCGCGGCGGTATCTGGACGCAAAGCCGGCTGCCGGTGGAGATCGGCGTGCCTTGGACCGGGAACCGTATTGGGAGTTCATCGCGAGGCAATCCTCCCATAACAAGATCACAGGAGGTTCTCCCAGTCCAGGGCCACGTCGAGAACCACGGCCGAGTGCGTCAGGGCGCCGACGCTGATCCGATCGACGCCGCTTTCGGCGATTGCGCGAACCGTGTCGAGATTGACGCCGCCGGACGCCTCGAGCTGGACCGACGGAGTGACGGCGTCGCGGAGCGCGACGGCCTGGCGGAGCAGTTCGGGTCCCATGTTGTCGAGGAGGACGATGTCGGGGCCGGCGGGCAGGAGCCCCTCGAGTTGCTCCAGCGTGTCGACCTCGACCTCGACGATCGACGCCTCGACGGCCTGCGAAGAACGAGTGTGAGCGAAATAGCGGCGGGCTTCGCGGACGGCCTCGCTGGGAGTGAACCGAGGCCGGCCGGCGTCGGCCTGGGCGCCCAAGGCCAAGTGGTTGTCCTTGACGAGAATCGCCTCGAACAGCCCCTGCCGATGGTTGCGCCCGCCGCCGCAACGAACGGCGTATTTTTCCAGCCGCCGCAATCCGGGGGTGGTCTTTCGCGTGTCGTAGATGCGAGCCTTCGTGCCCGCGACGGCTTCGACATAGCTGCGGGTCAGGGTCGCGATGCCCGAGAGTCGGCCCAGGAGGTTCAGGGCGGGCCGTTCGGCGGTGAGCAGTTTCTGGGCGGGCCCTTCCACCCGACCCACCACCTGGCCGGCCTGAACGGTCGCGCCATCCTCGACCAGCATCTGCCACTTGAGAGTCGGATCCACCTCGGAGAATACCAGGCCGGCCGCCTTGAGGCCCGCGAGCACTCCCGGCTGCCGCATGACGACGGCCGCACGTCCCGGGGCATCGCCCGGAATCAGGGCCAACGAGGTGCAATCGCCCTCGCCGGCCAGATCTTCTTCCAGCATCCGCCCGATCAGTTCGTGCAGATCCCGTTCGATGGCGTCGTCCCACTCGACCTGGTAGAATTCTTTCGACTGCAAATCCAACACACCGTCTCCGAGTTCATTGTCAAGAGGTTATCGGTTATGCTACATGAAAGGCTGGATCAAGCATACCTGCTCGTTCCCTGATCGGAAAGAAGGTGCCCCGTGTCGGAATCGCACGACAAGGACAGCGATCGGCGGTCGTATAGGGGCCTCCTTCGCCGGCAGGACCAGCGATTTCTCGCGGGGTTGATCGTGCTTTCGGGCCTTGCCATTGTCGGTTGGTGGCGACACAACGGCGGCCCGTCGAATCGGTTGGCGGAGAGGCGTTCGGCGTCTGCGCGTACCGCCCGCTTCGCGGTCGACGCCAACCGGGCAACCTGGCCGGAACTGACGCAGATTCCGGAAATCGGCGAGACGCTGGCACGGAGAATCGTGGAGAATCGCCGCGTGGAGGGCCCCTTCCGATCGCCGGAGGATCTTACACGGGTTCAGGGAATCGGCAACAAGACGCTCGAGCAGATGCGGCCTTATCTGGATTGGGCGTCGTTGCACGACGATTGCCGTGCGGCCGTGCCGTAGGTGGGACGGCCCCCCTCCCTTTGCCGGATGTACCTGCTCAGGGGTAGAATGATTTGTTTGGGCTTGGCCCCGAGGCGTCCGGCACGCATTCCCACGGAGAGGCGATCGTGTTCCAACTGGTGAGTCCCTTCGAGCCGGCCGGCGACCAACAGCAGGCCATCGACGCGCTGACCCGCGGCTTGCAGGACAAGGCGAAGTGCCAGACCCTCATGGGGGTGACGGGTTCCGGCAAGACTTTCACGATGGCCAACGTCATCCAGCGGGTGCAGCGTCCCGCCCTGGTACTCTCCCACAACAAGACGCTCTCGGCCCAACTCTACTCGGAGTTTCGCGAATTCTTTCCGAACAATGCCGTCGCCTACTTTGTCAGCTACTACGACTACTACCAACCGGAAGCCTACATTCCCCAACGGGACATCTATATCGAGAAAGACGCCTCGATCAACGAGGAGATCGACCGTCTGCGCCTGGCGGCCACCAGCTCGCTGATGAGCCGCCGCGACGTGATTATCGTGGCCAGCGTCTCCTGCATCTACGGTCTGGGTTCGCCCGACGACTATCGAGAGATGATGGTGGCTCTCCGCGTCGGCCAGGAGGTGGAACGAGACCGGATGCTGGCCCGGCTGGTCGATATTCAATACGAGCGGAACGACGTGGCCTTCGAGCGGGGGAGGTTCCGGGTTCGCGGGGACTGTGTGGAGGTCTTTCCGTCGTACGAGGAGTTTGCCGTCCGGGTTGAATTCTGGGGCGACGAGGTGGAGCAACTGTCGGTGATCAATCCAACCAGCGGCGAGGTGCTCCAGCGGCAGGAGGAACTGTTCATCTATCCGGCGAAGCACTTCGTTTTGCCCGACGAACGGGTGAAGCATGCCGTGGAGGAGATCCACCAGGAGTTGGCCGATCGCCTCGAGGTGTTTCGCAAGCAGGGCAAGCTGGTGGAAGCCCAGCGACTGAGCGCGCGGACCCGCTTCGACCTGGAGATGCTCCAGGAAGTGGGATATTGCCCGGGGATCGAGAACTACAGCCGCCCCCTCTCGGGACGTCCGCCGGGCTCGCCGCCGGATACGCTGTTCAGCTTCTTCCCCGATGATTTCCTGCTGTTTGTCGACGAATCTCATGTTACGGTGCCTCAGGTCCGGGCGATGCATGCCGGAGACCAGAGCCGCAAGACGACGCTGGTGGAGCACGGATTCCGATTGCCGAGCGCTCTGGACAACCGGCCGCTGAAATTCGAGGAGTGGGAGCAGCGGATCAACCAGGTGATCTTCGTATCGGCGACGCCCGGTCCCTACGAACTGGAGCAGTCGAAGGGGTGCGTGGTGCAGCAGCTCATTCGTCCGACCGGCCTGCTCGACCCGGTCGTCGAGGTCGTGCCCGCCCGGGGCCAGGTGCCCCATCTGCTGGAGCAGATTCGCCAGCGAGCCGAGGTCGACGAACGGGTGCTGGTGACGACGCTTACCAAGCGTATGGCGGAGGATCTGGCGGACTATTTCAGCAAGCAGGACGTGCGCTGCAAATGGCTGCACAGCGAGTTGGACGCTTTTGAGCGTGTCGAGCTTCTGCGGGATTTGCGCCAGGGGCACTTCGACGTGCTGGTGGGCGTCAACCTGCTCCGAGAAGGGCTGGATCTGCCCGAGGTTTCACTCGTGGCGATTCTCGACGCCGACAAAGAGGGCTTTCTTCGCAGCGAGACGTCTCTGATGCAAACGATCGGCCGGTCGGCTCGAAACGTCAATGCGAAGGTCATTCTGTATGCCGACAAGATGACCGATTCGATGCAACGGGCCGTGGAGGAGACGCGGCGGCGGCGCAAGATGCAGGAGGCCTACAACGAAGAACACGGCATCACACCGGAGACGATTCGCAAGAGTATCCGGGCGGGCATCGAAGCCGAAGTGGCCGCTCACGCGGAGTCGAATGCCGCAGTCGGACGCGGCGACGACGCCAGATACATCACCGAGGAGTATCTCGACGAACTGGAACAGGAGATGCTGGCCGCGGCGGAAGCCCTGGAGTTCGAGCGAGCCGCCGCCTTGAGGGACCGAATAGAACAGATGCGGGGTCAGGTCGGCAAACGGACCGACGAAGCCGAAATCGACCACGCCACGCGGTCTCATCGCGGGCGTCGCCGCAAGACGAAGAAATCCGCCCGGCGGATCCCGAAGCCGGAGAAGCCTTGACGAGCAGGTCGACAAAAGGCCAGCGGCACGAAGCGGGAGGCCCGATCCGTGCCGCCGGCGAGCAAGCCGAAATCCTTTGCGCGCAGGTGCGCGGTATCAACCTTGGGCAGGAGCGGCGGGGGCGTCGTCGGCCGGGGCGTCGGCGGCGGGGGCGGCTTCATCGGTGGGCGTCGATGTTTCGTCAGACGGTGCGGCAGCTCCCCCAGACGGCGCCGTTGAGGTGGACGTGTCGCCGCATCCAATTGAGAAGCCGCCGAGGGCGACCACGACCAGGAGCAGTGCGAAGAACTTCTTCATCACAGTTACCTTTCAGAAAACCACGGTCAATCAGGTTCATCCGGACCGGCACCCGCCGGTCCCACAAGACAATGGAGCCATCGGTACGTCCAATTATTCCCGCGAAATCTCGAAATAGTTGGAAGGGAGGGGCGATCCCCTCCAATGTGTGGTTGAACGCGCCCTGTGACTTCCCCAAATTCCCATTTTGAGGTAGGTTGGCAGGTAACTTTGGGGATTCTCCCGGGTGGTGGGAATATCGTTCGTCGTGAAAGGCTCTCAATTGGTGGGAAATGCCAGCATGGGCAGAGATCGGGCACAGCCGGAGATCACGGAACTGGTCCTGGACCATCACCGTGAGATCTATGCCTATGCCTACCGGCTTTGTGGTTCGATCGCGGACGCGGAAGACCTCACCCAGACGGTCTTCTTAACGGCCCACGAGAAACTGGAGCAACTGCAGGACCCGGAAAAGGCCAGGGGCTGGCTGTACGCCATCCTTCGAAGTCATTTTTTGAAGCTGTGCCGGAAGAAGCGGCCGGTGCCTGCGGCGTCAATCGAGATGAATTTGGATGAGATTGCGGGTCCGGTGAGCGCCCCGTGCGAGATCGGACGCGAAGAGTTGCAGAATGCCCTGGCGGCTTTGCCGGATACCCACCGTCTGGTTCTTGTGATGTTCTACTTCGAGCAGTGTACCTACCAGGAGATCGCCGAGAGACTCGGTACGCCGATGGGCACCGTCATGAGCCGTTTAGCAAGGGCGAAGGCTCGGCTGCGAGCTGATTTGTCGCGGGCGAGCCGGGATCGACCGATTTCCCCTCATCCGATGGAAAGATAGGGCTGGTGCCATGGACGAACACCCCGATTGGACAACCGAGCAGCGCGAGATGCTCGAACTGCTTCGTTCAAAGAACGATGTGGAAATCGATGCTGCGCTGGCGCCGATCGCGGAAGCACTTGAGAAGGACCCTGAACTGGCCCAGCGGCTGGAGCACATCCTTGCCTGGGACAGTCGCCTTTCTGAAGCGGTGCGGGATGTCGCCGTTCCCCCTGGCCTCGCCGAACAGATCATCCAGAGTGTTGAAGCTCACAGCGCCCGACCGATGCCGAGAGCAGATCGCCCTTGTTCGAGTCGCAGGCGACGGCTTGCTTGGGCGAGCGTTTTCGTGGGGGCGGGGGCGGCCGTCCTACTCATCGCAATTGCAGTGATGGGATCCGTTCCGAAAATGGACCCGGGAGAACTCCGTTCCATTGCCCGCGACCGATTTGTGGAGAGCCGCGACAACAATCTGCCTGGGCCGACCGCGGTTGCAGTTCCCTCAGGTTTCCCCTACAGTCCGGATCTGAAACCCATGCCTGGGGTGCGGTCGTATCCTGTAGCGGACTTCCGTGAGGCAAGAGCGGTGGCGTACGACATCCCACTCGGCGGGAACGGGACGGCCACGCTGTATGTGGTTCGTTGCCGCTCGCATTCACTGCCGCAAAGGCCGCCGCGAACGCCGCAAATGCGGACGCTCGATCTGGCGATTGCCGCCTGGCAGGGAGACGACGTCGTCTACGTCCTGGTTACGGAAGGTGGAGAACCGGCCTACCGTTTCCTTCTCAGGTCCTTCTCAGGCACTCTGGCCTGAGGGAGATAGGTTCTCTAGATTGCCTGGATTCGCCGCTTCAACGGCACCTCGGAACGCTTGGCCTATTCGGAAGATTCTTTCTAATCCCCACGTTGGATTCCAGCCGAATCCGGTTGTAAGCCCGTTTGTTCCGGTTGTTGCGCGGAGCGGGGGATGGGCGTAGAGATACAGCAAGGGAACTGAGGGGAGATTCTGTCCATGAAATGGCTGCCAATCCCAGTGGCGTTGCTTGTCGCGCTGACGGCGATGCCCGCCGGGGCGCAAGCGCCGGCGGAAAACGGAACGACGATGCGATTCAGCGGAGGAATCACGCCGGGCGAGGTTACGGCGACGCCGGAGATGTGGTTCTACCAAGAGCAGATGAACCGGCGAGCCGATCCGAAGGAGGCGTTGCGACGCAAGGCGGAATTCCGGACGGCGCAGCGCGAGGCCCGGATGGCTGCTCGAAACTGGTTCGGAGTTTCGCTGGCACGTCCCATGACGAGTACGGCGGTCACGAACGGTGAGTCGGCGGCCGTATGGACCGGTGGCGATCCGCTCTACCCATACCGCTGGTCGAGCAGGGGGCCTGTCATCGTCGTTCAACAGTATGAGCGTTCGCGGTCGACCTACTGACCTCTTCAGTAGTTTGGGCGTTGATGAGTTTCGGGGCCGGACGTTGGAAGAGAAGAACGCCGGCGGGCCGGAGTGTTTCAGAACAAGAAGCACTCCGGCCCGTTGCGTTTCTTGGCAGGTTTCCCCCAGCATTGTCCGGTTTTGCATCCGCCTTGTCGCCGTGCTATGCTATTGCCTCTGGGAAACCGATCCGAACAGCCGGCCAGGAGCCCCGAGTGACAAAACACCCTTCAAGATCGAAGATGTGGCTGCTTGCCGCCGTCAAGCTGGCGATTGTCGGAATCGTTCTTTGGGCGGTCGGCAAGACGCTCCTGCGTGGGGTCGTCACACTCTGGAAAGACGACTGGCAGCTTCATTGGCCCTGGATCATCGCGGCTGGAGTCATCTATCTCGTCGGATTGCTCCCGGCGGGCATGTTCTGGTGGCGGGTGTTGTGGGTTCTCGGCCAGAGGACCCGGTTTCTGGACACCATGCGGGCCTACTACATCGGGCACCTGGGAAAGTACGTGCCTGGCAAGGCGATGGTCGTGGTGTTGCGTGCCGGGCTGTTGCAGCCGGGCGGCGCACGGGTCTCGGTGGCGGCGGCGGCCGTGTTCTTCGAAACGCTCACGATGATGGCCGTGGGGGCCTTTTGGGCGGCCGCAATTCTGGCGGTTTGGTTCCGGGGACACTGGACGCTGTGTGTTCTGGCGGTCGGCCTGATGCTGGCGGCGGGGATACCGACCGTTCCGCCGCTGTTCCGGCGGCTTGCCCGACTGGCTCGCGTGGCGAAGTCGGATCCTGAAACCCAGAAGAAACTGGACGACATCGGATACGGGACGTTGGCCACCGGTTGGATCACGATGACCGTGTGCTGGGGGCTGCTGGCGTTGAGCTTCTGGGCGACGCTGAAGGCCATGGGAATCGAGGGCCTCGACCTCATCAGAGATTTCCCTCGATACCTGGCTTCCGTCTCACTCGCCATGGTGGCCGGCTTCTTGTCGCTGATTCCCGGCGGTCTGTTCGTCCGCGACGGGATTCTGGCCGAGCTGGTCGAGCCCTACTTTCGCCAGCTTGCCATACCGCTGGCCGCCGACGTCGCCGCCGGTCTGAGTGCCGTCTTGCTGCGGATCGTCTGGTTGGTGGCAGAGGTCGTGATATCGGGTATTCTATACTTCGGGTTTCGGCCTCGCGGGCCGATTGACGCCGGCTGATTCGAGCGGTGGGAGACACGACATGCTATCGATCGTCATTCCTGTCTACAATGAAGAAGAGAGTCTCGAAGAACTCCACAAGCAGATCGACGCGGTCGCTCAGACCAACCAATATGACCTGGACATCGTGTTCGTCGACGACGGTTCGAAGGATCGCTCCTGGAAGGTCGTCCAGGCGTTGGCAGAGAAGGACCCTCGCGTTCAGGCAATTCGTTTTCGGCGGAACTTCGGCAAGGCGGCGGCGTTGAACGCCGGGTTCGCGGCAGCCCGGGGTGAGACGGTCATGACGCTTGATGCCGACCTGCAGGACGATCCGGCGGAGATTCCGGCGTTCCTGGAGAAGATGGACGAGGGATACGACGTGGTGAGCGGCTGGAAGAAGCGGCGTCACGACCCCTGGCACAAGGTTGGGCCTTCGAGGGTGTTCAACTGGATGGTGAGCCGGCTGACGGGAGTCGAGTTGCACGATCACAATTGCGGCATGAAGTGCTACCGGCGCGAGATTTTCGACGAGGTGACCCTCTACGGCGAGCTGCACCGGTTCGTGCCGGTGCTGGCGGCCGCTCGGGGCTTTCGGGTGAGCGAGCGGGTGGTTCAACACCGGGCCAGGCAGTTCGGGCATTCCAAGTACGGGGTGACCCGCATCGTCAAAGGCTTTCTGGATCTGCTGACGGTGAAGTTTCTTACCGGATTCGGCCAGCGCCCGCAGCATATTCTGGGCACGATCGGATTGATCTTCTTCCTTCTCGGGGGCCTGGTGCTCACCGCCCTGGCCGGCAAGTGGGTTGTCATCAAGTGGTTCATGGGGGGCGACCCGGAATTGCACAAGAGTCCGGCCGTGATTTATTCGGTCGGACTGTTATTGATGGGCGGCCAATTTATGACGGTCGGGTTCCTCGGAGAACTGGTCATTGCCCATACGCGAAAGAGCGAACGAAACTACTCCATTGCCGAGACGATCGAGCAGAAGAGCGGTTTGGGCGAGTAACTGGTCGATTTTTCTTCGTCCGCCTGCCCAAGGGCTGGCAAATTCGAAAGCGGAACCGATGAACGAGCAACCGAATGACGAACGAGCGGCTTTGCGAAAGAGCGTTTATACCCTGTTGATCGCGATGGGAATCGGGGCGATCCTGGGACGGGTGTTGGCGGTCGACGAGGTTTCTGCTTCCCGGCTGACGCCGTATCTACAGCGCGAGATCGGGCCGCGGCTCCAGGAGAAAAAGGCTCGACTGATCGAGCAGGGGGCGTCTCCTGAAAGGATCGAGCAGGAACTGGCAAAGACCCGGGGCGAGTTGATGCGTCGGGCGGGCATCCTGCGTCCCTTCCTCAGCGCCAACGATCGGAGCCGCTGGTGCACGCTCCGTGCCCTGGTCGAGCGGGACATGTGGGCGGCCGCCGAGGTGCAGACGGCGGACGGCAAGAGGCAACTGCGCTGGGTGCCCTACGCGATCAACAAGGTGCTGGCCGAGCCGGGTTGGGATACGATCGACATGGTGAAGCACCCGCTGCCGTCGCATGGGCCGCGGGGCGAAGGCTTTCTCTATTCCAGCAAGCCGCCGCTGCTGCCGACGCTGATGGCCGTCCCGTACTGGATCCTGTACAAGGCCACCGGCGCCACGCTGGGGACCCATCCCTTCGCCATGGGCCGTACGTTGCTGGTGATCTACAACGTGGTTCCGCTGTTGATCTACTTCCTGCTGATGGCCCGGCTCATCGAACGGTTCGGCCGGTCTGACTGGGGCCGGATGTTCGTGACGGCGGCGGCCGTATTCGGCACGTTCCTCACCACGTTCAGCGTTACGATCAACAACCACCTGCCCGGTGCGGTCTGCGCGCTGATTGCGTTGTATGCCGCCGTGCGAATCTGGTTCGACGACGAGCGGCGTCTGCGCTACTTCTTCACCGCCGGGTTGTTCGCCACGTTGCTGGTGGCGTGTGAACTTCCGGGGCTGGCCTTCACGGCGGCGCTGGGAGCGGCCCTGCTCTGGAAGGCACCTAAAGAGACGCTCGTTGCCGGCGTTCCGGCCGCACTGCTCGTGGCGGTGGGGTTTTTCGGCACCAACTGGATCGCCCACGAGACCCTCAAGCCGGCCTACACGCAAACGGAGTGGTACGACTACGAATACCAGCGGCACCCCGACGACAAGCCGGTCGACTCCTACTGGCGGGACCGGCAAGGGGTCGATCGGGGCGAACCGTCGGAGTTCGTTTACGCGTTCCACGCGCTCGTGGGGCACCACGGAATCATCTCGCTCACGCCGGTTTGGATTCTGGCGGCGGTGGGGCTGGTGATGTGGCTGGTCGCCCCCGGCGATCCTCGTGTGCGGCAGATGGCGATCATGATTGCTGCAGTGACGTGCGCGTGCCTCTATTTCTACCTGTTCATGCAGCCGCAGGAGAATCGCAACTACGGCGGCATGACGGCCGGGCTGCGCTGGGCCTTCTGGTTCGCTCCGCTTTGGCTGGTGACCATGCTTCCGGCGGCCGATCATTGCGCCGGGAAGAAGTGGCTGCGAGGACTGGCCCTCGTTCTCCTGGCGGTGTCTGTTCTCTCGGCGAGCTATCCTACGTGGAATCCGTGGACTCATCCGTGGCTCTACAACTTCATGCAGTCCATGGGCTGGCTTGGAACGGCGTGACTTCGATCCTTGCCGGTCGAGAGAATAGCCGCTAGAATCAGCGGTCATTGAACGGGCTTCCATCTGCTGAAGGGTTGTTTCCATGGAAAAGAAGACAGTTCGCACCGGCATCGTCGGTTCGGGGTTCTCGTCGACATTTCACTTCGAGGCTCTCACCAAGGTCTACGGCACGAACGTCGAGGTGGTGGGCGTGTTCACCAAGGACGCCGACGGCGGCAAGACCTACGCGGAAAAACGCGGCATTCGTGCCTTCGAGACGCTCGACGGGCTGCTCGACGAGGTCGACGCGGTCCACGTCTGCGTGCCCCCCAAGTTCCACGAACCGACCACCGTGGCCGCCCTTCAGCGCGACAAGTACGTCGTCTGCGAGAAGCCGTTGACCGGCTACTTCGGCAGCGGATCGCCCGAGTTTCACTGGGACAAGGCCGATATGGAGGTGGCTCTCGAAACGGCGCTGACGAGCGTCGATCGCATGCTCGAAGCCGAGAAGAACAGCAAGGGGAAGCTGCTGTACGCGGAGAACTGGGTCTATGCCCCGTCGGTTCAGAAGGAACGGGAGATTCTGGAGAAGACGGGCGGACAGGTTCTCTGGATTCACGGGGAAGAGGCCCACAGCGGCTCCCATTCGGTCGACTATGCCTACACGGCCCGCTGCGGCGGCGGCGTGCTGATCGGCAAGGGCTGCCACCCGCTCACGGCCGCCCTTTATCTCAAGCGTGTAGAAGGGCGTACTCGCGACGGGAACCCCATTCGCCCGAAGTCGGTGACCGCCCGGGCGCACGCGATCACCCGCACGCCGAAGTTTCGCGACGAGGGGCACATTCGCAAGGATTATTACGACATCGACGACTTCGCCATGATGCACGTGGAGTTCGACGACGGGACGATCGCCACGATCGTGACCAGCGATATCGTGCTCGGCGGCATCCACAACTGGCTGGAAGTGTGTGCCAACAACCACCGCACGCTCTGCAATATCAACCCGAACACGGCCATGCAGACGTACAACCCGGTCGAGGCGAACTTCAACGACGTTTATGTCGTGGAGAAGATCGGCACCAAGCAGGGCTGGGCCTGCACGTCGCCGGACGAGGACTGGTTCACCGGTTACCCTCAGGAAATCGAGGCCTTCTACCGCACGATCGCCTACGGCGACCCGGTGGAGAGCGACAGCCTGCTGGCCGCCGACAGCATCTCGACGATTTACAGCGCCTACCTTTCCGCCCGCCGCAACGGGGCCGCCGTCGAGATCCGCGTCTATTGAGCCTGCCCGGAATAAGACAACGCCTCTCCCCGGCGAGTGACGCGAGCGAAGGTGACAGCGGCATAGGTGTGTATACATTAGGCACCATGACTTCCAAGGGAAAAGCCATGACGTTTGCGCAAAGAGTATTGATTGTCGTCTTGGGCCCAGCTTGCCTTATTCTCTTGCAGGCGGCGAATATCCCGCACGTCGCCAGCGCCGAGCCCATCCTGGCCCTCCCCGGGCTGGCCGAACCGATGAGCTTCCAGATCGAGTCGCCGAAGGGGCAGCAGCTCTCTCCGGGTGCGCAACTCACTCTGGTCGAGGCTGGCTATCCCGACAATCGTCCGGTCGCCCAGGCCGTTCCCCTCGTGTCGGCGGAAGGCTTGCCGATCGAAGGCAAGGCGGCCTTCGCGGCCACGATCGGCCCGGGAGAACGCGTGGGAAAGGACCGGCGGTTCCAACTGACGTCCACAGAGAAGCCAAGTGCTGAGCCGACCGCCCTGAACGTGACTGAGTTGAACGACAAGTCGGTCCAGATCTCCGACGGCGACCAGCCGGTGTTCGTCTACAACTTCGGCGTGATTACCAACGAGTCGATTCCCGAGAAAGAACATCGCCGGATCCGGGCCTGCTACGTTCATCCCGTCTACGGCCTGAGCGGTGAACTGCTCACCGACGACTTTCCGCGCGATCACTACCACCACCACGGCATCTTCTGGACCTGGCCGCACGTGTCGGTGGACGGCGTGGAACACGACCTTTGGGCAGGCAATACGATCCGCCAGGAGTTCGTCAGGTGGCTGGCCAAGGAATCGGGCCCGGCAGCCGCTGTGCTGGGCGTGGAGAACGGCTGGTTTGTGGGCGATAAGAAGGTGATGATCGAACGGGTCTGGCTGCACGTTTACCATGCCGCCGGCGACGCCCGAGCGGTGGATATCGACCTGACCTTCATTCCGACCGACAAGCCGGTCACGCTCTGGGGCGCCGAGGGTAAGAGCTACGGCGGTCTGACGGTGCGTTTCAAGCCGCCGGCTCCGCGGATTCCGGAGACTGTGATCACGACTCCGAGCGGTCCGGCGCTGGGGGACTTGACGACGACGATTCTCCGCTGGGCCGACTTCACCACCAAGTTCGACGGCCGCGACGCCTCCAGCGGGGCCGCCATTTTCATCTCGCCGGATCACCCCGACTATCCGCCCGAGTGGCTGCTCCGCTACTACGGCCCGCTCTGCGTGGGCTGGCCGGGCGTTGCTCCGGAGACGCTTGAGCCGGGCAAGCCGGTGAAGATGAGTTACCGGTTCTGGATCCACAAGGATGCCGTGGGAACGTCGGCACTGGGCCAGGCCTATTCGGCCTATCTTGCTGGGTTGAAGGCGGGGTGGGTTGAGTGACGAGAGCGATCCGTCGTGGCAGGGTCGCCCATGAAGCCGGGAAGTGATCGGCGGCAGCGGCCGAGCCGATGTCGGCAGACCGGTGTGTTGTGTCAGTTGCCAGAGATCGAGAGCCGGCCCACGACCGGGGTGGGGTATTCTGTTATTTACGATTGCGAAATCGTTGCGGGGAGGGTCGGCGGTTGGTGCACTTGTCGATCGATTGCTCCATCGAACAGCGGTAGTTATCGTGTTGTGGCATAATGGTTTACGGCGTCGTCGGGCGCGCAGAATCATTTTGACTACCATGCAAAAAGGGGGAATGCCGTAGTTGGCAGTACCTTATGTAAGTTGAAGGCCTACAAGGAGTTTGGTCAATGCCTGGGATGGTTCGACGTGAAGGATGGGAAAAACAACGTCGAAGACAGTAGAAACCCGGTGGGGGCTCGAATTGGCCAATTAGGAGTGTATTCTGCCAGTATCTTCATGTCGGGGTGGTACGTGCGTAGGTGCAGATGTGGTGAGTACGGAAGTCGGTGCGTTCTTTGCATTGTTGACATTGTTTGCGTTGTTGACATTGTTTGCGCGCTGTATTTGGGTACTTTTGGCTCACTTGGGGGGCGGTGATTTTGGGGGTGTAGGGTGGCGGGTCTGGGCAGGGGAGTTTCTGGCAGAGAGGGAACCGCTGATAAACGCTCATGAGGAAAAGGGGGCTGTATATATACATACGTACATGCATACGATATTATCAGGCGGGCAGGAAATGTCAAGAGGTTTTTTGAACACCCCCGGATGAGTGAGAGGGGGGGTCGGGGCGGGCGGAAGGTGCGATGAGCGCGTTGGGGGGTTTGCGGCGTGTTTCATGCACGAGAAGGAGAAGGGGAACACTGATCTTCACTGATCAGCACTTATCAGGAAGGCTTGACTTGCCGGGGTGAAGGTGGGGTGGGTAGAATACCGACATTTCCCGACGAATAGCTTTGAGGAAGGACCGGACAATGTCAGAGCATCCGGAATCCGACGATCGAAGAACGGAGGAACGGGGACATTTGACCAATCGCCAGGCCTACAACGTGGTGAGCGATCTGGCGATGGGGGCGAACATTCGTTTCAAGGATAATGTCTTCCAGGCGATTGCCATCGCGGTGTGTCTTTTGCTGGGGGCGATCATCGGGGCATTGGTCACCGAGGAACATCTGCCGGGCGCCTTGGTGGGCGGGTTCCTGGGCCTGCTGGTCGGTCTTCTCGGCAGCGGGTTCGTCCTGATGGTCTTCCGTGCCGTGATGCACTTGCGGGGGCGTCATGATTAGTCTCCGAAACAGGTAGGTGCGTCTGATTCCCACAATGCACAAGACAGTTGTTCGCCATGGGCCGATCTCTATTTGAGTATGCGGCTTTCGTTCCATTCGAGAAGAACCACGGATGACACGGATAGGCACGGATAAGATCTGAACGTTTGAGTTCTTCTCCGTGCCCATCCGTGTGATCCGTGGTCCGTTCCTTTGGCAAGGTTTCGGAGCCGCCGTACGGTCAAGACGCTTTCGTGGGAGGATTGAGTGATGAGCCGTACTGTCATCCTGTTTCTTGCCTGTGCCGTCCTGATGATTGAAACTGCCGCCGTCGCGGCTGAGGCGGCCAAGCCCGTGACTCTCCACATCGTCTACGACAACTACCCCTGTGCCGACGGTCTGAAGACCAACTGGGGATTCGGCTGTGTGCTCGAAGGTGCCGAGAAGACCATCCTGTTCGACACGGGTACCAAGGGCGACCTGCTCCTGGAGAATTTCGCGAAGATGGGGCTCGATCCGCGGGCCCCGAAGTTGGTCATCCTCTCTCACAACCACAACGATCACACGGGCGGATTGGCTGCGTTTCTGGAGAAGAACCATGAAGTGACGGTCTACGTGCCGGCGTCGTTCCCCAAGGAGTCCGTGGAGAAGGTGGAGGCGGCCGGGGCGAAGGTGGTGCCGGTGACGAAACCGGTCGAGATCTGTAAGGGTGTCTATCTGACCGGGGAGACGGGAGACGCGATCAAGGAGCAAGGGCTGATCCTGGACCGGGGCGACAACCTGGTCCTGATCACGGGCTGTGCCCACCCGGGAATTGTGGCCATGACGCGGCAGGCCAAGGAGCATTTCAAGAAGGACGTGGCCGTGGTGCTCGGTGGGTTCCACTTGAGCAAGCTGTCTTCGAGTGAAGCGAAGGCGGTTGCCGCGGAACTCAAGGAACTGGGGGTTCGTGAGGCCGGCCCGAGCCACTGCACGGGGAAGGAGGCGATCGCCGCCTTTGAGGAGTCGTTTGGAAAGAACTTCTTCAAGCTGGGCGTCGGAAGGACGCTTGTGGTCTCCAAATGACCGTGCCCATGGCAGCATCCGCCCCGGAGAATTCGAACGCAAGCTCGCTGCGGGCCTCGACGTGGAGCACGCCCGTCCTGTTGGGCGGGCTTTGCTTCCTGCTCGTCTGGCGATCAGCACCCTGGTTGGGCAACCAGTGGTATCTCGCGCTCCCTGTATCGCTTGTTCTCGTCGTCGTCTTGATCTTGCCCGAACTGTTTCTTCTCCTCTATCCACTGATCACGCGACGCCGGGAATCACCGGGCCGTCTCGACATGCCTCGGCCGAAACGCGTCTTGGTCGAAGCCGCGATCGCAGTACCGACGATTATCGGGTGCGCCGCAGTTATCTCCTTCGCCCAATGGGTTATCACCCGGTTGTCGCCCGGCACATCGGTCGTCCCCGAGCCCTTCGAGCAGATGAGCCGGTCGACAGGCGGCGTCTACGTCTACGGCTCTCTGCTGACGGCCGTCCTGCTTGGCCCGATCGCCGAGGAGGTGTTCTTTCGCGGGTTTCTGCTAAACGCCTTCTGCAGGCGCATGCCGGTTTCGGCGGCCCTGCTGCTTCAATCCGTCATCTTTGGAGTTGTGCACTTCTATACGGCACAGGCGATCGCGGCAGCCTTCCTGGGTCTTGTCCTTGGCTTGGTCTATCTCTGGCGAAAGACGATTTTCACCCCCTTCCTGGTGCACGCAGGATATAACTCGCTTTGTGCTCTGAGCATTCTGACGGCGATGCACACCTACACCAACGGGCCGGCCCTCGGCGTGGCCTTTCACGAATCTAAGACGGAATCTGTCATCGAGTTCGTGGCCCCCGGCTCACCGGCCGATCAGGCCGGCCTCTCGCCGGGCGACAAGATTACCCATGTCAATCGGCAGCCGATCCAGGACCCCAAGAGCCTGGTCCGCACGCTCTCCTCCTGGGCGCCGGGCGACGTGGTCTCCGTGCAGATCCTCCGCGACGGTGAGATGCAGGAAATCCCCGTACGGCTGGCAAAGATGTCGTCGATCTCGTGGACGCAGGGGAACGCGAACGCGAGATCTTCCAGGGCACCTTAGTTGTTCCTGAGGCGACGTTGATTTGACGGGCAACGAGAACATGCGGCCGACTTGGACGCGAAGGGGGACGGCCAGAACCTGGAGACTGTTTCCGGCCTCGACGCGGCCGCGAGCAAGGCTTGCCGATGTTCACCGCGATCAACAGCCGACAAGCGCAAGAGACCCTGGGTGACCTGGTGAGCCACCCTGTCTACGTCGTGTGGGTGGTCGATGGCCGGTTGTATCCCGGCAGGTTATCATGGTGTGCACGGCAATCCCAAAGCGGGGCAAGCCCGCAACCCAACCTTCACAAACATGCGCGCACCATGCTTGTTGCCGACGCGACTAAACGGTTGTTTGTCAAGCGGTTGTGGCTATCGTGCAACAGAGAAGAGGTCACCCGCTTCCAACGAAAGGAGCAAGGAGGATCCAACCGTCTCCGATTGTCCCCCTCGTCACACGGAGCCGCAACGGTCCGCGTTGGCTCTCCATCCGCCGCAGAAGGTGATGAGCACCCCATGAGAGCTCGCGCTCATGCTGTCCCTGCTGGCCTTGCCAGCTTACGCCGTCGGCGGCACGGCCTCACCGGTTTCAGGCGGCTTCAACAGACAACGATTATGCCGTTCAGGAATCCCCCGGCCGAGTCAAGACGCTACCCTGGTCGGGTGATGCCCTCTTCGAACGCCGGCTCGGCCCATGGTGCGTGGAATACCACGACAGATCCCCGCAAAAACCGTGGTTTGCGCTATTGATTCTCCCAGAAAATCGCTGCTTTGGAGTAGACCAGACCAGCCAGAAATGGTGATTTCCCCAAAATATGACAGGAGGGCTACCCCCCGGGAGAAATTCTGTTATCATAAGTTTAGGGTAAGGAGAATGGTCATTTGGAGGGGAACTCGTTGGGGAGTCCTCGGGACCCCCGCCAGACGATTTTTGGGCTCGCTCCGCCGGAGCGAGTCGTCCTGGCAATCCAAGACGCGCATGATCGGAGTCATTGAATGAGTACAATAAGGTTATTGATTGCCGACGACCACGAGGTCGTTCGCAGCGGCCTCAAGGTCCTCTTGGCCGGTTCGGAAATCGAAATCGTCGGCGAAGTAGGAACAGGGGAAGACGCCGTCAAGTTTGCGATGGAGGGCGACGTCGACGTCGTCCTGCTCGACATCCGCATGCCCAAGGGCGACGGTCTGACCGCTCTTGGCCGCATCAAGCTGGAAAAGCCGGATATGCCGGTGCTGATGCTCTCCACCTTCGACAACCCCACCTACATCGCCCGCTCGGTGGCCTTGGGCGCCAGCGGCTATCTCCTCAAGGGCTGCACCCGCGACGCCCTGCTCGCTGCCATCCGGATCGCCGCCAGCGGTGAAAGCGCCTGGACGCGCGACGAACTGCGGCGGGTGACCGGGGCCCTGGCGACGCCGCGTTTGGCCGCCGACGTCGAAGTGCCGCTCACCCAACGCGAGAGCGAGGTCCTCCGACAACTGGCTTACGGGCTGACCAACAAAGAAATCGCCCAGGCCCTGCATATCAGCTACGAAACCGTGAAAGAACACGTCCAGCATATCCTTCGCAAGATCGGCGTATCCGATCGTACTCAAGCGGCCGTCTGGGCTGTACGGAAACAGTTGGTCTGAGCGACCGCTGTCGTCGGTTTACTCGATTCATCGCAAGCGGAGCCGCGGCGTTCATCACCGGCTCCGCTTCGCTTTTCTTGCCGCCGGCTTGCGGCCCGCGCGGAGAATCGGCTACCATACGCCTTTCAGCAGCCAGCAATTCAGTCCGGAGTGCCCAAGGAGGTCGTCATGCCGAAAGCTACTGATATCCGCCTCGTCCGCGTGACCTCGGAAACCGAGCAATTCAACTACCGGACTCCGATCAAATTCGGCGGGCGGGTCGTCAACGACGTGGTCCTCCTCAACGTGACGGCCGAGGTCGAAACTCGGGACGGACGCCGCGGGACAGGCTTCGGCTCCATGCCCATGGGCAATGTCTGGGCCTGGCCGAGCGCCACGACCACCGTAGACCAGTCGCTCCAGGCGATGACCACTCTCGGGCAGAACCTCGCCGCCGACGCCAACGGCTACCAGGGCATGGGCCACCCTCTCGAAATCACCCACGATCTGGCAGCCGGCTACCAGGCCGCGGCCGACAAGGTGACCTCCGCGATGGGCGTCGAGCCGATGCCCCGTCTGGCCCAGATGGTGTCGGCCAGCCCGCTCGAAGCTGCGATTCACGACGCCTACGGGAAAACGCTCGGCCAGAACTCCTACAACCTGCTCTCCGCCGAATTCGTCAATCGCGACGTGGGAAGCTATCTGACCGACGAGTTTGCCGGCGAGTACCTGGACCGTTACACGTCCCGCGATCCCAAACCGACCATGCCGCTTTATCATCTGATCGGCGCCCTCGACCCGCTCACCGAGGGCGACATTGCTCAGCGGATCAACGACGGCCTGCCGGAAACGCTCCCCGAGTGGATTCGGGCCGACGGCCTCACGCACATGAAGATCAAGCTGAACGGCGACAACCTCAATTGGGACGTCGAGCGGGTCGTCTCCATCGAACGCGTGGCCTCCGAAGCCCAGGCCGCCCGGGGCTGCTCCACCTGGTTCTACTCGGCCGACTTCAACGAGAAGTGCGCCAACGTCCAGTACGTGCTCGACTTCCTCGCCAAGGTCCGCGAGCGTGCCCCCCGGGCCCTCGACCGTCTCCAGTACATCGAACAGCCGACCCATCGCGACCTCAAGGCGAACCCCGACAACCGCATGCACGAGGCGGCCAAGATCAAGCCCGTCGTTATCGACGAATCGCTGGTCGACTTCGAGTCGCTGCTCCTCAGCCGCGAGCTCGGTTACTCGGGCGTGGCCCTCAAGGCATGCAAGGGGCACACCGAGGCCCTGCTCATGGGCGCGGCGGCCCAAAAATACGGCATGTTCCTCTGCGTTCAGGACCTGACCTGCGTGGGCGCCTCCTTCCTGCACTCGGCATCGCTCTCGGCTCGCATCCCGACCATCGCCGCCATCGAAGGCAACGGGCGGCAATACTGCCCCGCCGCCAACGCCGGCTGGTCAGAGCGATTCCCGTCCATGTTCGACGTGACCGACGGCACCCTCGGCACCGCCGCCCTGAACGGCCCGGGACTGGGGTTCTGAATAGTTTTACCCACAAACGCTTCTGCTACTTGGCGCCCTGTTCCAGAACGTGCCCGGCATAGCGGACGAGAATCCCGCGCCAGTCGTCCAGGTAACCGTCCAGGATCTGGCGGCCGAGGTTCTCGTGGTCACCGCAACGGAACAAGGCCGCGGCCGCGTGCAGTTCCACGTAGGCTTTCACAAACGACTCTGAATGGAGCGACTCGGGATCGCCGGCCACGTCGGCATGGCCTTGGATTCCCTCGCTCATCAGGAAGCGGTGAAGAGCCGGAGCCGCCTGGGGACTCCCAATGCGTCCCAACGCCGTGGTCACGGCCCGGATGTTGCTGAAACGGCCGACGCCGGTCGTGCAGTAATCCAGTTTCCGTACCAGGGCCGGCACCGCCCGGGCGTCTCCCGCCGCCCCTAGGAGCCACATCACGGCGTCGACCTCCGGCACGCTCAGAAAGGCGTCCCACTGATAATCCTGGCCCTCCGCCAGCGGCTGCTTGTCCAGCCACTCGACGAGGAACTCCACGGCCGTCGCGTCGCCCAGCACGCACAACGCCTTGGCCTTCGGCATCGTCGGCTCCGCCCCAAACGACGACCGCAAGACCGGCAGGCTCCGCTCGCCCCCACGCATCAGAACGGCCATCTGGATCTCGCTCCCCAGATCGTCGACGGCCGCCTTCAATTCCTCGTCCGTCGGCTCGGGCGTCTCAACGCACCGCAGCTGGCGGTCCTCGGCCGTCATATTGCCGAGTTCGGCAAGATGGTCCTGGATCGGTCCCAGATCGACCTGGCGGAGTTCCTTGCCTGTGGCAACCGCACGGGCCGCCACGCACCCGGCCGCGTAGCCCTCGTTGATCAGGTCGGCATTCATGCGGACCGAGGCCTGCACGTCGTGGGTCACCGAGTGACAGCGGCCCACCACCATGATTCCTTCGAGCCCTTTCGGCAACAGAGAGCGGAGCGGGATGTAGGTGATGAAGCCTTCCTTCGTCTCGTGTTTCGTCGGCGGCATCAGGCCGGCGTAGATGTAGTCGCTGTTGTGATAACCGTGCGGATCGTAGGCCGATTGCGACACCGAGATCAGATCGCCGTACGTCCGCCCGATGATCTGATCGAGCACATTGATCACGTGATCCCCCTCGACGAGCCGAGTCTCACGCATCCCGACCATCGGGTAGAAGTCCCAGAGATTCTGCTTGCCGCCCTTTCTCGCCAGAACGTGATGCATCGTCAGGCTGTGGACGTCGGCGTGGTCCAAGGGGAGCACGTTGCCGTAAAGCCCGAGATCCCGGAAAGAGTCCTCCTGGATGCACAAGTCGCCGTCGTTCACGTACAAGTATCCGGCGCCCGCCGCGGCGCAGACGTCAGCGTCGCCCGTCGCATCGATGATCACCTTGCCGAGCACCGCCCCCCGCCCCAAATGCGTGGCGACCACGATGCCGGTAACACGCCGGCCGTCTTTGACGGCTCCGCAGGCCAGGGTGTTGTACCAGATATCGACGCCTGCCTCGCGCAGCTCAGCAAAGGATTGGGCCGCTCGCCGTTCCTGCTGGTTGAAGCCGTGGCGATACCCCTTCCAGTAGCCGGGCGTGCCCAGTTCGCGATTGCCGCCGACCTGGCCCAGCATTTCCAGGACCAGCACCCGTGCCCCCATCCGAGCCGCACCGAGCGCGGCCGGCAGTCCGGCCGTCCCGCAGCCCGCGATGACCACGTCGTATTGCCCCCACACGGGAATCGCCGTCTCGCCTTGCGGCACCCGACCGGGATCGGTGCGCCGGTACGGCCGCGGCCCGACCAGCAATTCGCTGACGTCGGCGCCCGGTATCGTCGAGGCCGCATCCACAGTTCGTACCCGCACGCCCTTCGGTTCGGCTCTCGAACCGGCTTGCCGGTGGGCTTCGACGCCCACTCGTTCGCCCAGATCGGCCAGATACACCGGCCGAGTAAGCCGTTCGGCGATCGCTCGCGGCACGCCGGCCGACTGGCTCACCACGAACAGATGGTCGATTCCGCGCGGCCGGCAAACGTCCAGATCCAGCGCAACGGCCCCGGGCCAGGTGGACGGGGTTTCCGAGGCTTCGCTTACGATCGACACCGGCTCGACCATGTGCATTTCGTGGGCGTGCGCCTGGTTCGCTCGGACGATGTTGAACTTCTCTCGCAACAGCACTTCCGCCCGGCAGCGTTCGGCCCAGTTTCCGGACGGCATCGGCACGGAGAGCGAATACTCGCTGAAATCGCCAATGCGGCGACTTCCGGGCACCTCCGCCTTGTAGACCGTGCGGCTCACTTTAACTTCGTCCACGTTCCAGGGCGTGAACTGGGCGCCGGCCATGCGAGCCACGGCGGCCGTGGGTGTGGCGTCGATGACGACCTTGGCCACAACCGCCTGCACGCCCGCTTTGTTGGCCGTGACCACGCCGGCAATCCGACCGGCTTCATCCACCAGCACGCCCGCCGGCTTGCTGTTGAAATGGAAGGTCACACCTGCCTCGCGCAACAGATCCTCGATCGCCCGCTTGTACTTGGCAGGAGAAATCTGCGGCAGCGAGTCGGCCTGATCCGCCAGGATCGCCCTGGAAAACTCAGCTTGCGGCATCTCGTCCGCTTCGAGCCAGTAGCGGGCTTTGGCCGACGCCTCCTCGCCGAGAAAGTACTGCCCGGCCAGCAACATGACGGTCGAGCCGGATTTAGCGGCACGCCATCCGGCGGCCAGCCCGCCCTCGTTTTCACCGACGACCACCGCGTCGACGATCGCACTGATCGGTATCTCGCGGCCTGACGACCGCACATAGACCGCTTCGCCGGCCTTTGCGCGATCCGGCTCGGCCGCCGCAGCCCGCAAGCTTCCGATCGTCCCAAACGCGATAACAGCCAATGCCATGCACAGGATCGTCCGCCGTCTCGTCACTTCGCCATCTCCATGTTCTGGTCAACTTGCGGTGAGTGGGCCGTAAGACAAGCCCGCAGGTACCATTTTAGAGTCTTGTTCGGGACTTGTGCACATGGTGCGCACATGTCTTTGTGAAGATCGGGTTGCGAACTTGCCCCGCTTTGGGAGACCGGCAACAGCGATGAAACGGTCGCCGGAACATAATCCCGGCCGTGGGTGACATCTGCCGGATGTCAGCTTTCCTCATTCGGGCCAGTAAGCGACCCTGCACGACAGTCACTTCTTTCCCGAGTCCACGATCTTGGAGACCGGAATCTCGCCGGCGCGAACCTGGACGGAGACCTTGCCCGCCTTCCGCTCGACCGTACCGAAACCGCCGGCGGTGAACAGTGGTGCCCGGAAGTCGCCCGCGTGGGAGCCGACGCAGAGCGTCTTGTCGACGCCGTCGTATCGCACTCCCGTGTAGCCTTGAAGGAGCGAGAAGCTCGACATGGCCCGAGCGTACCAATGGCCGCACTCGTATTCGTTGAACGGATTGCGCCGCACGCCATCGTAGCGATCGCGGCAGACGCGGACGATATCGAGCCCCTCTTCGACCTTGCCCACCATCATCAGATGGGCGGCCGCCTGATACTCGATTCCCGTCCACACCTCGTCGCTGTAGACAAAGGGCAAAAGCGGCTTCCCGCCCCGCGGCCAGGTACACAACAGCAACCCGCCGTCGTCGCCCATGGCAAAGGTCGGCCGCTGCGGGTTGGCGTGCTGGGAAAGATCGCGTTTCAGGTTGTACTTGTGGATGGCCGTCAGATGGCTGGTCACCCGGTCCGAGTCCACGAGGTCTTCGTCGATGCCGCAAGCTCTCGCCATCCAGAGGCCCAAGACACCGTCCGACAAGCAGCCGGTGCCGTATTGATACTTGGGCCCCTGTTCGTTCACGATCTCGGCCGTCCGGCGATAGGCCTCGCTCTGGTCCTGCGGATTGATCGGCTCGAAATTCTCGTCGAGTCCTTCCTTCTGGACGATCTGGATGAAGTACTCGCCGTTGTAGAGTTCTTTCTGCAACCGCGCAGAGCCCTTGTTCAGCAGTTCCTCATACTTGGAGACGTCGTCGCCCAACGCCTCACCCATGTGGACCATGGCCGCCAGGGCGCCGAGGTAGAAGGTGCCGCAATGCCCGTCCGGTCCGAAGTAGTTGATGTCGTAGGTGTTATGGTGCGATTCCTCCAATAACCCCGTGTGGCGAGGATCCCACTTGGCAATCATGTAGTCCATGCTCTTGCGGATCCGCGGCCAGAACCTCTCCAGCCACTGCCGGTCGCCCGAGATTCTCCACTCCCGGTGGGCCTTCATGATCCCGCCCAGTTGGCCGTCGGCCGCGTCGAAGGCTCCGCCGCCGGGCGAGATCGGCAAATTGCCGCGAAACGCCTGCCGACCTTCCGCGGATTGACCTTCGAAGAATTCGTTCTGCCGCAAGCCTCGTTCCAGCGATGGAAACAGATGGCAGATCGCCTGGGCGTAGTTCCACACATGGGTGCAGGAACCGGCGCAGCAGCCTCGTTCGTCGCTGCATCCCTCCCAGCACCAGAGGCGACCGTCGTGCTGCCGCAAAACCGTCGGCGACTTGAGGATCGTCAGGTTGGCGGCCGCGGCCTCGATGATCTCCGCAGGAAGGCTCGTGTCGTAAAACGTGTCGCTGAAGATGCGGCTTCGCGCGTGCAGATCAGCATAACGCCGCTTGAATGTGCCGACGACCTCTTGGATGCTCCCGAACTGGGTCGCGTACCAAGGCGTGTAGGTCTCAGGAATGGCCTCGCACTGCCCGCCCGGGCAACAGGCGGCCGGTTCGGTTTCCTGATCCGTCGGCTTCCAGTCGGCATAGTTCTCGCCTTCGAAATCGGCGAGAACGACCACTCGCTTGTCGCCGGCCGCAATCTCGCCGCCGGTGAGCAGATTCTCGATCGGTTCATCGGAGAGCATGATCTGGTCGGTAAGGATGTGCCCCCAGGCGCCCGTGGCCTTGTCGACGATCCGCACAGTCGCCGTCTTTCCTTTCCACGGCGACAGATCCCAACTGGTCCAAGCGAGTTGTTCGGAATTCTTACCGGCGGCCGAGGCCACCACCTTTCCGTCGACCACCAGATCGACGCACGTCTGGCCGGCGAAACTGCCTCCGCCGACGAGCAGGTGAAGGTACTTGTTGCCGACCTCGAATTCGGGCGAAACGAGCGTGCCGACAGAGGCGTCACCGGACGGATCGAAGGTGTTCACCAGGCCTTTGCCCAGGAACCCTGACACCTGCTGCTGGCCGTTCTCGGCCGTTCCCTTTGAGGGCGATTGCCCAAAAGCGGGGCCCCGACTGACCCGGTTGCCGAACTTCAAGTCGGTCTTGGGCACGTACCAGCACGTCAACACCCGGATCGCCTTCGATTCGCCCGGAGCCAGTTTGATGGGAACGTAGAGCGAAGCTCCCGGCTCTCCGCCGCCGACCGGCGGGTTCGAGATGACCTTGCCTTGCTGGACGTTGTCCCAGGCAATCGTCAGGGCGTCCCACCAGCCGCCGCGAAACCAACAGTGATCGACGCTCACCTCGTGTTTGCCGTCGACGACAAAGGCAAACGCCCCGTCGGGGCCGTTCAACACAAATCCGCCCTCAATCGCCCCCACGGGCCCTTTGCCCATGAAATTGCGGGTGTTCACGGAAAACACCGCGTCAACCGCTTGGCCCGACGTATTGGTGAAGGTGTATTCGAGCGATCCGGCCGGCATGCTCGACGAGTCGGGGTCGCCCGGCGTGAACGGACTGAAGCCCGTGATCGTCGCACGAATCGGCAGCGCCTCGTCGGCCAGGGTCACCGAGCAGAACGGAAAGCGGAAGGAGAACTCGCACTGACGAAAACGGGGCAGTCCGTAGGTGGTGCCAGCCGCTCCATTTCCCGTCCGCGGGCTCCCAAAGAACTTCCGGTCGGGAACCGGCCCTTCCACCACCCGGGCCAGATTTTGCTCCGGCGTCTTGCCCTTCACACAAATCGCCGCAAACATTTGGGGCTCGTTGAAGAACTCCATCTGGTGCCGAACCGACAGGTGCGAAATCGCTCCGGTTCCTTCCAGGCAGTACATGCCCGCACCGGTTCCGCCGATAGGAAACGCAATCCGGTTGAGGTTGGCGCCCGTGTAGGCACCTCCGAACTCATGATCGGCCAGGCCGACCCCGGCGACTGCCAGCGACAGAACAACGGCGGCCAGACCGCGCACAGCGACCGGCCGTGAAAAGAAAGAGTTGGTAGTCGGCGATGTCATGGTATTGCTCCTTTTGAGGCTGCTCATCTTGGCGGAAAGTATGTCCCCTCTTGAGGCGGAATGCAACCAGGCGGCGCATGAGATAATTGGATGCAAAGTCTGAGATTTTTTACGGCAGTTTCCATTTGTTTTTGCGGGTTTGCTCGACGCGCAGGCCGCCGCCGCTTACACTATTTTGCAGACGTCGGCTCAATCGGCTGGCGCGACTTTTCTGGCATTTCTGCGGCCGGAGGACAAGCCGGTGAAAAAGCGCCGTTCCGTGGCCCTGTTGATCGAGACCTCCAACGAGTACGCAAGGGGGTTGCTGCGCGGGATCATGGCGTACATCCGCGAGCACGATCCCTGGTCGATCCATCTGCCTGAACAGGGTCGGGGCGACGCTCCCCCTCGCTGGCTGGCCGGCTGGCACGGCGACGGCATCATTGCGCGGATTGAGAACGAGCGAATCGCTCGTGCCGTCGTGCGGGTGGGTGTGCCCACCGTCGACGTCAGTGCCGCTCGACTCGTGCCGGGAATCCCTTGGGTCGAAACCGACGACGAGGCTTTCGCCCAGGCGGCGGCCGAGCACCTCATCGAACGCGGGTTTCGCCAATTCGGATTCTGCGGCGACCCGCGCTTCAACTGGTCCAAGTGGCGGCGCCGGCATTTCGAGCGTTTCGTCGTTCAGGCCGGCGGCACGTGCCACGTCTACGAGTCGACGATCGATTCGGACAACCAGGCGCCGTCAAGTCACGAGCATCGCCGCTTGCTTGCCTGGGTTCGCCAACTGCCCAAGCCAACCGGCGTGCTAGCCTGTTACGACATCAGGGCCCAGCAACTGCTGGACATCTGCCGCGAGGCCGACATCGCCGTGCCCGAAGAGGTGGCCGTGATCGGCTGCGACAATGACGAAGTGCTGTGCAACCTGGCGGCCCCGCCGCTGTCGAGCGTCATTCCCAACACGCACGGCTCGGGCTATCGCGCCGCTTCGCTGCTCGATCGAATGATGAACGGTGAATCGATCGGCGAGACGGCCTGCCTGATGCCGCCCTTCGGGATCGCCACCCGTCAGTCGACCGACGTGCTGGCCATCGACGATCCGGAGGTTGCCGGCGCCGTCCGCTTCATCCGGGAACACGCCTGCGACGGCATCAACGTGGCCGACCTGCTGTCGGCGGTACCTCTGACCCGCCGGGTTCTGGAAAGCCGTTTCCGGCGGATCCTCGGCTTCACCCCCCACGAGATGATCGCCAAGACGCGAACCGATCGCGTCAAGCAGTTGCTCACCGAGACCGACCTTCCCATGCCGACGATCGCCGAACGAGCCGGCTTCCGTCACGTGGAGTACATGAGCACCGCGTTCAAGAACCGCACGGGCTTATCGCCGCAGCAGTACCGGGCGAAGACGCGGGAGTAGCTTCCAACGGGCCTTGCGAGATTCGTGGAAACACGGGTCCGAGACACTCGGCGATCGTCGCATGGCCTCGGATCTTGGACCGGCGTCAGGCGCGCGAGGTGGACGCGTCGATGCGCATTGCGAGTTGTCAAGGAGCGGGGTGGCACTTCAGCGGTCGCGAGGCCGAACTTGGAGTTGGGCATCACGTGAGTGGTTTTGGCAATATCGCGGGTGAGGGGATCGTGTAGGCGGAAGGGATTTCGGGACGGCTTTGCGTTATGTTGCGAAACGAAGGGCGAGTGGCTGGGGCGTAAGTGGTTTGGAGAGCCTTGGTTGGGGAGCTGGGTCTGGAGGTGAGTATGCATCGGCCGATGGCGGCATGTTGCGAAAACCCCTCTGTTGGCGATTGGTACCCATTATAGAGCGGGGTGTCAACTTTTCCTCGAAATAACGTTTTCTGACACTTTCCCCTTGGAAGAGGGCACCTGGTTTGGGTAGGCGAATCTTCTGTGTTGCCGAGATTGTTGGGTGGATGGTTTTCACTGGTTCCGGTTGCCGGGGCAGAGGTAGGGAAGGTGCGGATGGATTGCGGGTTGGGGCCGATGATATGCATGCGTACAGTATACGGATATGTGGACATGTGTCAAGTAGGTTTTTGAACACTGGGGCGGTTTTTTGGGAGGGGGTGGCGGATAGAGCGGGTGGCCTTGACTATGATACTATATACAGTATCATATGTACTTCGAGCGAACAGGGAGCAGAATCAGCTTCATCCCCCCTCAGCGTTAGGGAGGTCAGACAATGACTGCGAAGGATAAGGAAATTCTGCAGTCCGCAAGAGACGCCGCAGCCAGCGCAGCTTCTTGGGCGGACCTGTCGAATGCGCTCTTTGACCCCGTGAGCGGATTGATTACGAGAGCATATCCTACTCGCGAACAGCGAGCTGCGTTCCTTAAGACAGACGAATACAAGAAGATTCGTGCTCTCGTCTCCGCTGCGATGGACAGGACAGGTCTTGTAGAGGGAGCCACGCCGGCAAAGAGCGGCAAGTTTGTGGTGCGTCTTCCCAGGTCTCTCCATGCGGCACTTGACCGTGAGGCACGCGAAGAAGGTGTGAGTCTCAATCAGTTGGTGGTGACGAAACTCGCGGTGCAGATATCCAAACTGGTATCCGCTCCGCGCGGAGATGGCCGCGATTGCCCAGGCTTACCTGGAGGTCCGTGAAGGCTATTCCACCGATCGCGTTGTAGCCGACCCATCGAGACCGCCTGTGGCCGCGCCACACACGTTCGCGAACCTGCGCAACGCGGGCATCTTGCCCCTTCTTTTGCCCCGAAGGGGCCGAACATATCAGCCCGGGGCAGAGGCCAGGCGAGCCTTGCGAGCCCGGCCGCCGCCCCGGGGGCACGTTTCGCCATTCCGGCAGCCCTGCAAGGGCGCAACAAGCCGCGGGTTCTTGGACCGGGGAGACGAAGTGCCAGGAGGTTGCCTGTGGGCGTTCGATTGACCAGAATGGCCCCATGTCAAGCCTTCGTCGAATTGGCATTGGAGTTTCGTACGCTGATGTGAGCGGCAGCGGCCGGCCGCCGCGCCGATTCATTGGACATGATGAGCCAAACAAGACCTCCTGTGTCTGCGCCACACAGATTCAAGAACCTGCGCCAGCCGCGCAACAGACATGGTTTAACCTTCTTTCCGCACATCTCGGTTTGATTTTTTCGGAATTTCCCGGGTGGGGCAAGTCATTGGCCGTAGTGATTTGGTGCTAACCCAAGCAGGTTTAGGAGCCGGCGTTGGACGCGGGTCAGGTCGGTAACGA
>Ga0209722_1000227_pt1 | contig 66737 bp, 60 predicted proteins | sample BioC12SIPDNA_2_FD_185745 | JGI IMG/M metagenome (GOLD analysis project Ga0209722, IMG submission 185745) | Anaerobic biogas reactor microbial communites from Washington, USA - Biogas_R1_A C12 SIP DNA (SPAdes) (version 2) | ecosystem: Engineered > Bioreactor > Anaerobic > Unclassified | place... | reverse complement strand
AACGGCTGCCAAGTCCGGTACCCCAAACTTGAGCTTATTAAGGCTCAAATAACTAAGGAACAAAAAAACCGTGCACCCAGCACGGTTCCAACCATCACCTAATTATAATGATAAGAATGCCTGCCGTTGATGTTCAGCTGCAAATAGCACACAATAATCCCCTGGTTTTCTGGGACTAATGATGCCTATCTGCTAACCGTATAAAACTACAGTTAGTTGTGAACAACCTCGGACATACATGCATTCCTTTACTATGAGATGGTTTTATTCTATTCCATTGTTGCTTGAAATGCAACCCCAAGGAACGGGCAGGGGGGATGGCGGAAAAGGCCGAAAAATTATGCCAGAGAAAAATTTGCTGGGTGCCTTGGTAGGGGGCGATGCCCACATCGCCCCGCGCTTTTGTATATCAGATATCGCACGAGTGTCTATGCCAAGCTATACCCCTATGATGTTATGATTGCCAGGAACCCGGGACGATGTGGGCATCGTCCCCTACACTCCCGTAAGACCGGCGACAACGGAATCGAACCTTTCATGAAGCGCCCTCCACCCGGATCAGGATGTCAGCAATCCCTGACCGTAGCCTGGGGGCCCTTTTCGAACAGGCACTCGATCAACTCTGCTTCACTGACCATGCCCTCCACCTGATGATTTTCATTAATGATCACCACCAGCAGGTAAAAAGTGGGACTGCTGGTCTGTAAAATAGTTTTGACCAAGGTGTCAGGTTGGCTGACGTACTGTTGAGCAGGCAGATGACCATTTCTGGCCAGATCACCCTTTTTGTTGACCAGATAACGCATGAAAGAATAGGATAAGAGCTTGCCTTCCCGGCGCGCCGCCCAGAATAAAATTATGCCGGCCAGTAAAAAATTGATACCGGTCAGAGAAGCATAAGTCTGGTAAATACCCCAGACCGCTAGTGCCACACCCACTAACTGCCCCAGGAACGTCACTCGGGCGGTAGCTTTCCTATAGCCCAACCAGCGAGACAACTGCGCTCTCAAGACTCGCCCCCCGTCCAGGGGAAGAACCGGCAGCAGGTTAAACGTTCCCAATAGTAGATTAACAGTAACAAATAGCTCCGTTTTTGCCATAGACAAATAAGGAGCCAGAAAATAGAAAACCGCAGCCAATATCAGGCTGCAGGCCGGTCCGGTTATCGCAATGATAGTCTCCTTCTCCGGTTCTAACCCGGTAAAGTCTTCAATTTTAGCCTGCCCCCCAAAAGGCAGTAGTTCAACTTCCTGCACTGTGACTTTCAGGCTCCGGGCTGCCACCAGGTGTGCCAACTCGTGTAGTAAGACCGCCGCCAGCACCAGGAGCACTTCCAGCCCCAATCCCAGCCAAAAGTATACAACAGCTAACACCAAAAGCAGCGGATGGATCTTCAGTTTTACCCCGATCAGCCGACCAAATCTCATAATTAGGGAAAGAGGCTGTGGGGATCCATAGGACCATCTTGGTCGCGCAATTCAAAGTAGAGGGTTTTGCCAGTCTTGCCTAATATCTGCCGTTGATCAATGTGTTGCTCTTCCCGCACTAGTACTTCTTGCAGACCCTGGTAATAAGAAAACAGATCCGGACTGTGTTTTATTAGGATGGTTCTCCCTTCCTCCTGACGAGATACCTCCACAACCTCTCCCGCCAGAACTGGACGCACCAGAGTATTATCTTTCACGATCAATTCTACCCCAGGATGGAATTCCTGCTTACGGCTTTCTTCATTCCAAGCCCACCCATAGCGTCTGGCTACCGTCAAATAGTCACAAGGAGCTTGCATTTCACCATGGGCCATGACCGGGGCATCATCGCTTATCTGGTTGCGGGTATTCTCCAGCAGCATAGCTAGCTTAGTCTCCACCCCATAATCCTTCAGAACATAATTAGTTAAAATAGACTCCACCATATAACTGCTGCTATGATCAGACTGGACAGACAGTCCCACCAGAAAAACGATCAAGACTACTATAAGCATCCGTATCCGAAAACTTCCCAACATTATCCTCACCTCGGCGATCTTTAGTAAGACCCTCCTTGTCCCGACTATTCTTGAACAATAAATATGAAAAGCCGGGCAATACAGTATATATTACCCACCAAAAAATTATGACTGAGTATCGGTAGTAAATTTTGTTATTAGAATGTTCATAAATGTAATATAATGATAACAAACAAAATTTTTACTTAGGGGGGTATGATTGTGAAGACCAGAATAACTGAGCTGTTTGGTATCGAATACCCGATTATCTGCGGAGGAATGCTGTGGTTGGCCACCCCTGAGCTATGCGCAGCCATCTCCAATGCTGGTGGGCTGGGTAATATCACCGCCTGCAACTACGACACTGGCGAAGAGTTTCGTCAAGCTATCCACCGCGCCCGCGAGTTGACTTCCAAACCCATCGGCATAAATATAACTCTGCTTCCCTCCATGCGTTTTACCGATGAGATTTTTGATGATTTCTTCCGGGTATGCGCCGAAGAAAAAGTTGATGTGATCGAGGTGTCCGGCAAACCAGCCGTTAAGTATCTGGATATGCTACATAAGGCAGGCGTAAAGGTTATGCATAAAGTAGGGGCAGTGCGTCACGCCTTGAACATCGAGAAATACGGCTATGATGCTGTTATTGCTGCTGGAATCGAAGAAGGAGGCCATCCCCTCAATGATGATGTCACCACCACGGTTCTGGTGCCTCGCATCGTCGAAAGTGTAAAGATACCGGTTATTTCTACCGGAGGTATTGCTGATGGTCGTGGGTTGGCAGCGGCTTTAAGCCTGGGGGCAGAAGGAGTATTGATGGCTACTAGGTTCATTGCTACTAAGGAATGTGCCGTTCATCCCGATATTTGGGAAGAGCTCATCCGGCGGCAGGAAAACGATACTACCTTGATCTGCAAATCTATAGGTCTTCAGGGACGAGCCTTGAAAAACCAGCTAGCTCAGCAAATACTGGATTTGGAAAGTCAAGGTGCTGGTCTGGCAGAGATGATTCCTCTGCTGTCCGGACAGAAGGTCAAAGCTGCCTGGCAAAACGGTGATGTGGATAATGCGGCCTTTATGGTAGGTCAATCCATAGGTCTTATAAAAGAAGTAACTACCTGTAAAGAACTGATTGAATCTATGGTCGAAGAAGCCCGAACTATTTTCGCCAAAAATCTGGCCCGCTTCTAGAAAAAACCTCAGCGAGGAGTGGAGGGTCGGCCCGTTTCTGACGCAGCAACCTAAGTTGTATCCCTTAGGATACATCAGGCGTCCCCGAAGGGGGATTTAGGCAGACCCTGCGGGCACAGGTTTTCGCACTTGACTTCTGATAATTTTCGGCCGTTTTTATCTGCATTGATCATAATAAATCCGCGTCCTTCTGCGTCTAATAGGAAAATCACACTGGTATCTATGGCTAATTGAAACTCTACGATTGGAGGCTATCCCGAAAGATAGCCTCTGATTCGCTCGCTCCTATGCGTGGGCTTTTTTCACCAGGCGGTTGTAAATCGGGGGAGGAACCACGTGACGAGATAGATCGATTATTCTCTCAATCCATATCAAAAGTCGAACATCCCCATCCCAATACCCCTCCAACACATCATGGCTGACACTCTCCATCAAGCGTTTGACTACCAGAGCCACCAGTAACACATCATCCACCTGACCTAAGAAGGGTATCATGTCCGGCAAAAAGTCCAGGGGAAGCAGGACATAGCCAATAGTACCTGCCAATAGAGCCCTATCGGTGGTGCTAACTGCTGGGTCTTTAGATAATCGGTATAACAGCTTTAGAAAATTGGGTATAAGCAACAAGGCTTCCTGGAGGACTTTTTCAGCCATCCGGGGACTTCCTTTTGACCCATGCTCATGCTCCTGGTTTCCTTCCCGATCGAAATCAGATTCCATTGGGCTTCCTCCCTTTGTATACTACGCTTTTAGTATAGCCCGACTGCTAAAATACTATTTTCCGCCCCCGTACATTGACACTCAAAACTAGCCCAACTGCCAGGAAATTGGCTAGCATGGAGCTGCCTCCATAGCTTATAAAAGGCAAGGGGATACCGGTAATAGGCATGATGCCGATTGACATACCAATATTTTCAAAGACATGAAACAGCCACATGGCAGCCACACCCACAGTTATCAGAGTGCCAAATAGATCTTTGGCATGAAAACTTACATTAATGGTTCGCAATAGCAGGATGCCATAGAGCAAGACAACGGCAGCGGCTCCGACAAAACCCATTTCCTCACCGATAAGAGCATAAATAAAGTCGGTATGATGCTCAGGCAGGAAATTGAGCTGTACCTGGGTACCGTTAAACAACCCCTGCCCGGTCAAGCCTCCTGAGCCGATAGCGATCAGAGACTGGATAGTATTCCATCCTGCTCCTCGGCCTCCCTGTCCATCCTCATAGGGGTTCAGGAAAACCGTCAGTCGTTGGAGTTGATAATCCTCCAAAGGCAACCACATGCCCAATTGAAAGTGCAAAAACAGCATCAGTGCTGTCGCACCTGCACCGAATGCCAGCAATCCTCCCAGCACACGGGGATTGGCACCGGCTACAAACAGCATCACAATCGTAATAGCAATGTAAACCAGCGCTGTACCCAGATCCGGTTGCATCAATATGAGCATAAAAGGTACTCCCATATAAACCAAACAGGGTAAAATCTCCCCAAGAGTATTGAGCATCCCTTTACGCTTATTTAGGAAATCGGCAAAAGCAATAGCCAACATTATTTTAGTAAACTCAGCCGGTTGAATGGCCGGCAGTGGTCCCAGGCTGATCCACCCGGTTGTTCCACGTTGTTCTTCCCCTATCACTAAAACCGCTATCAGCAAGAACACTGAAATTCCATAGAATAAAATACTATACCGTCGCAAATGGCTGTAGTCATAGCTCAGCACCAGTATGGCACCCACCAGACCTAGGAAAACAAAAACCGCCTGTTTTTTAACATAATAATAAGGATCCCCAGAAATGCCCTGGCTGGCACTGGTCAGAGCCACCAAACCAAAGCCCAGGATTACTATGAGGCTTATTAAAAAAGGTTTATCTATAAATTTCAGCCGCTTCAGGTTCAAGGTATGACCTCCCCTATCCATTCATTATATCGGCACCAGTTCGCAACTGTCTACCCGACAAAGACAGGCAGATATAGCCTAATAATGTTAATGAATAGCATGAGGAACCTAGCGGCTGTTAACGTGAAGAGGATACTAAGGAAGGGCGGGATGTAAGAGAATGAGAAACGTCCCATGTCGCAACCCTTGAAGATCTTTATTGAATGTCATACTGAGGGAGAGGAACGACCGAAGGATCTTTCCCTCTGGTACCAGTAAGATTCTTCGGCTAGCCTCCGAATGACATTAACTTTTTTTGTAGTCTCGAACCGTCTCCTGTCGCACGATTACGAACTCACGGGGGTATGTAGGCATCGCCCTTCCAAATTACCCGTTATTCATGCAACAGGATGCGGGGTTATTGGTTGACAGCGCGGCGGAAGCCTTTCACCGGGATGTTGGCGATCAAAGCCACGGCGTCCTCTTCATTGGCCAGGTCTACCACCAGGGCGTCTTCATCAATTTCCATGTATTCTCTTATGACCCTGATCAGGTCCTCCTTCAAAGCATTGAGCAGTTCCGGAGAGCTAGAACTGCGGTCATGGACCAACACCAATCGCAGGCGTTCTTTGGCAATATCTCTGCTGGTCATATTTTCCCGATAGAAAAGTTTGCTAATCAAATCAAACAACCGTCTCTCCTCCTTTGCTAGCGTGCTAGTTTGATTATTTTCTTAAAACGGTTCATGAAGCTGTTGTTGTCATTAGGATCCAGTAAAGCTACCTCTTCACCCATAATTCTTCGGGCAATGCGCCGATAAGCTCCCCCCGCCCGGGAATTGGTTTCTAAAACCGCTGGCTCTCCTTTGTTAGTTGACACTATGATCAGTTCATCTTCTGGAACTACTCCCAGCAGATCTATAGATAAAATATCTATGATGTCATCGATATCCATCATGTCGCCCCGTTTGACCATCGATTGGCGCATACGATTGATAATTAAACGCGCTCGACTCAGTCCAGCCGCCTCCAACAGTCCAATAATCCGATCAGCATCCCGAACCGAGGACACCTCGGGGGTAGCCACCACAATAGCATCATCAGCACCGGCGATAGCATTTCTAAAACCCTGCTCGATCCCAGCTGGACAATCCACCAGAATGAAATCGTATTGCTTACGCAACTCATTAGTTAAATTCTTCATTTGGTGTGGAGTTACGGAAGACTTATCCTTGGTCTGAGCAGCCGGCAACAAAGACATGCCTTCAAAGCGTTTGTCACGTATCAAGGCCTGTTTTAGCTTACAGTGTCCATTTACCAGATCAACAATATCGAAAACAATCCGGTTTTCCAAACCCATGACTACGTCCAGATTGCGCAGACCAATATCAGTATCGACCAGGACGACCTTTTGACCCATCATGGCTAATGCGGTACCCAGATTGGCAGTGGTGGTGGTTTTCCCAACTCCTCCTTTGCCAGATGTTATTACAATGACTTTCCCCTTCATGGTTTATCCTCCCATCATATTTTTAAGTTATCAATGATCACTTTGCCATCGCGAATACGGGCTACCTCCGGGTCTCTATCAGTCACCACCTCTCCATCGGGTGGACGAGTGATATGGTTCGCAATGCGAATCTGAGTTGGATTAAGGCGAAAGGCAGCTACAACCGCAGTTTCATCCCCACCTGCACCAGCATGGGCTATTCCCCTCAAAGACCCCATTACCAAAATGTTTCCCCTGGCGACCACCTCCGCGCCGGGATTGATATCACCCAATATGACCACGTTGCCATTACTAGATATTTTTTGACCTGAGCGAAGATTGCGGCACAACAGGAGAGTTTCGCCGTACTCTGGCATACCTTCCAAGACCGGCTTATCAGGATACGCAGCATCGGATTGATGGGGACAACTCATGATTTCTCTCAGATGTAGCCCGTGATCCAGTAAGATGTCTTCGATTTCCCTGACCTGCTTATTGGTTAATTGCTTAGTGCCAACGTTAAGGCAGACAAAAGCCCCCAACATATAATCATCCAGGGTATTGATCTGCACCGCCAGGCTCCTTTTTATTGCAGCGAAGGTCTTTTCCCCACTTAAATCCAACCACAGTTCCCCATTGGCTCTTCTCAGGGTTGTTGACACAGCTATGACCCTCCATTCAAACAAAAACCTAACTCGCTCCCCACAGCAGTCTTTATTAATTCAATTATTTCCATTTTTTTCCTTTGATGAAAAATAAAAAAAGAGCGGCATTTTCTAAGAAATACCTCTCTTTGAGTCGTTCTGCTAAAAAATTTTCCTGCAAGTTTCGCCAGGTTGATTCGACACTGCAGATTATTAAGGTACAGTTGTCACCTCATCATCTTTCATTTCTTCATGGCCTTCCTCGTCAAATTCGCTGACTTCTTCATCGTTTCCTGCGTCAGTAATCGATGGGACTTCCGGTTCGTTCATGGTGATAGTCTCAGGCCTATTCGTCTGGATATCGGTAGTTTCAGGTTCGGCTAAGTGATCCTTGATACCGAAATACTGCTCGAGAATGTCACGACATACCAGTCCTGCTGATCCGCTACCGCTGGGGCCGTATTCTACTATGCCGGCAAATGCTATCTCAGGATTATCGAAAGGTGCGAAAGCAACGAAGGTACCAAAAAAATCTTTCTTGGAGTCGTCACCTCTCCGGCCCGTTTCCGCCGTGCCCGTTTTGGCCCCCACCTGGATTTCTGGTGGGAAATGGTAGAACAAAAAGTGAGCAGTGCCACCAGGTTCAGTAACCGCCAGCATGGCGCGCTTGGTCTCCGCAATCGTGCTAGGAGAGACGTCCACTCGGTGCCTCAGGGTCGGTTTGACTTCCTTGATGGTTTTCCCCTCAGGTGACACCACTCTTTTTAGGATATAGGGCTCCATTAGTGAGCCCCCATTGGCAATAGTGGCAACATAGTTGGCCAACTGTATGACCGTGTAGTCATTAGAACCTTGACCGATCGACATGTTGTAGGTGTCAAAAGACTGCCAGGTAGTGTCAAACTTATAGTCTATTTGATACTGCGCTTCTAACAAAGCCTTCTCATTTTTTTGACGGTTTTGGAGATCATTGCGCTCCTTTTCGGTGGCGGCATCATTGAGAAGCTGTTGGTAGCGTTCCTCTAACTCCTGGCGCAATCGATCATATTTCCGATCGATGAGCAAAGCGTTGATTTCCTTTTTCCAGGCAGCTGTGGGCAGCAGCCCTTTGGACTCGTGAGGTAAATCTATCCCCGTTTTTTGGCCTAGTCCAAATTGATCGGCTACGTGTACGATCCTTTCGTGACCAGCGCGACGTCCCATTTCCTGAAAGTAAGTGTTGCAGGAAACTGCCATACCCGAATAATAATTGCGCTGACCATGGACACCAGTACATTTAATATAAGGTGCCAACCAGTAAGCACCTCCGCAACTGACTGAATAATCTCTAGGATTCATATTACCTGATTCCAGAGCAGCCATACCGGTAACAGGCTTGAAGATCGATCCAGGGGCATAGGTGGCCTGAATGGCACGGTTGAGTGCCGCTCCGGGATTCATTGGATCATAGCCTTCTCCCTGGGGAAAGTAATAAGCAGCCTTTTCGGTGCTGATGTTTCCTTTCCAATCATCTGGGTTCAAGGCTGGTATACTGGTCATAGCCAGAACTTCCCCAGTGCGAACATTAAGCACTACCGCTGAACCGACTTTAGCTTTGGGATTACTCTTCTGCAGCTCTTCCAAAGTTCTTTGCATGCTCTGATCCAGAACCTGCTGTAACTTATAATCAATACTCAAATAAATATTGTTACCCGGTTCAGGCTCCAAAGTGACCAGTTCCTTTACCGGACGGCCGGAAGCGTCCACTTCCATACGCCGGGCTCCATCCTTGCCACGCAAAATAGATTCGTACTGTTTTTCGATGCCCGATTTGCCGATTAGGCTGTTTATCGAATAAGTGCCTTCTGTTTGAGCCATTTCTTCTTGATTGATAGAATGGATGTAACCCAGTAAATGCCCGGCTAATTCGCCACCCGGGTAATAACGCAGTGGTTCCACTGTAATGTTTACTCCGACCAGATCCTGACGGTTCTCTTCCAGTTTGACCACCAGTTCCCAGGGAATATCCCGTATAAGTGTTATGGGTTCAAAGAGACGATACTTTTGCCCCTCGATCTTTTCTTCAATAACATCCCGAGTGATATCCGGATAGTAGTCCCTCAAAGCCTCCACCAAGCGGTTTAATACCGCTTCATCTATCTGGTTGTCCACCAAAGAGAGATTCAAAGTATAAACCAATTCATTAGCCGCCAGGGTTTCTCCCGAGTTGGCATAGATCTCCCCTCGGGGAGCTTTGATGGAGACTAGCCGTATACGGTTTTCCTTAGCCTGGGCTTGGTAGCGCTCATTGTCAAACAGTTGAATAACCATTAGTCGCAGACAAAGCGCCACCATAAGCGTTAACACAATATAGGAAAATATTTTTAATTTTTGGTTCAATTCATCCGTTTTCACTAAAATTCTCCCCTGTCCATACGGAGCCATCCATCGTAGGTCGAATAATAATACCACAGGTATAGAGGGCCTGCCAGAAGCAAGTTATATAAACTCTGGTAAAGGATACTAGATATGACTTCTACCTTTACAACACCACCACAAATCATCATTAAAAACACTACTGCCAAAGAGTTGATCAAGGTTCCGGCCACGACAGCAACTATGCCAACTAATAGATTCTCCTTGAACACATTGCCCTGGGTTTTACCAATGATATATCCGGTCAACCCTTTGGCCAAAACATTGACACCGATAAACCGTCCCACATATAGATCTTCCAGCAGACCGCATAACATGCCATAGATGGTGCCACGCTTTTCACCGGTAAAAAGAGCGTGGAACACCACAAAAATCAACACCAGATCTGGTATTGATCCCTTGATACTATATTGATTGAAAAAGGTGGACTGTACAAATATCGCCAGAAATGGGAGGAAGGCTAGGATAACATAGCGCATTATTGCTCACCTTCCTGCTCCTCCGAAACCGGGGGATAGTAATTGGTGATCACCAGAACTTCTTCCAAACGATCAAAGTTGACCGCAGGCTTCACTTCAGCCGTGAGCAGCAAACCACTAGGTTCGGGATTAACTCTTTCTATGATCCCAATATCAATGCCTTTGGGGTAATCAGATGACAGGCCAGAAGTTATGACCCGATCATTTTTTTCGATGGAAGAATAGTATGGAATGTTATTCATACGTAACTGGTTGCTTTCCCCTATACCTTCCACAATGCCGTTGGTCTCCCGGGAGCGCTGTAAAATTACCCCAATAGCCATTTCCCGGTCGGTTATCAGGCTGACCTGCGCCGAATTGAGACTTACACTGTTTATGCGCCCCACCAGGCCGTAAGGAGTAATAACTGGCATCCCTCGCTTAATGCCGTCACTTTCCCCCACGTTAATAACGAGGTTCTTGTTCCAGTTGTTAGCGCTGCGGGCGATAATTGCAGCCGGTTTTAAATCATACAGATCCAAACTGTCCTGTTGAAATCCTAATAGGTTCTGTAATCGTTTGCTTTCGGCTTCATATTCGCGCAGGATCTGATTGTCGACCGCCATTTGTGCATTGCGCTTTTCAAGTTCCTCGATACGATCGTGAAGAGTCCGTTTATCGCTGAACAGATCTCTAAGGTTTCCCCAATGACCTCCCAGTCCGTCTATCCCATTTTGCAGGGGAGTATAAATATAATGAACTGCCTTTTCCAATACGGTTATATTTTCGCGCGGTAAGGTCGTCTGACTCATGGTGACCAAGGAGACTATCACCACCAGCAAGATTAACCAAAAAAGTTTATTTCCCAGCAGCCTGAACAATTCTCACTCACCCGAGTTTCTTAAATTGATTTTTTGGAACCAATTAAGACTCGCTTTAAGACATCGATGTTTTCTAATACTTTTCCTGTGCCAAAAGCTACCGCCAGCAGTGGTTCCTCACAGATATAGACCGGCATATTGGTTTCCCGACTGATAAGTTTGTCTAACCCTCTCAAGAGCGACCCTCCACCAGCTAGTACGATACCACGATCCATAATATCGGAAGCTAATTCAGGTGGAGTCTTTTCCAAACATACCTTTATGCCATCAATGATTTCCTCCACGGTTTCTTGCAAGGCTACCTGTATTTCCCGGGAAGAAACTTCAATGGTTTTTGGTAGCCCGGTGACCAGATCCCGTCCTCTTACCTCATAGGTTTCCTCCGAACCTTCCCATAGGGCAGAACCGATCGATATCTTGATATCCTCGGCAGTACGCTCCCCGATCAAGAGGTTATAATTCTTTTTCAAATGCTGTAAGATGGCGTCATCCATGTTATCCCCGGCTACTCTTACTGACCTTGAGGTCACAACGCCTCCCAGAGAAATTACCGCGACTTCAGTAGTTCCACCACCAATGTCCACAATTAGATTACCAGTTGGTTCATGAACAGGGAGCCCGGCCCCGATGGCTGCTGCCATTGGTTCCTCGATCAGATAGGCTTCTTTGGCACCGGCCTGCAAGGCTGCTTCCCGAACCGCTCTCTCTTCCACAGTAGTACATCCCGATGGTATGCTGATGATCACCCGTGGGCGAACCATAAGTGAACGCTGGGTTAAAGCCCGATTCATAAAGTACTTCAACATCGCCTCGGTAACATCGAAGTCAGCAATCACACCATCTTTCACAGGTCGTATGGCCACGATATTGCCAGGAGTGCGACCGATCATTTTTTTGGCCTCATCTCCCACCGCCAATACTTTGCCAGTATCGCTTTGAATAGCTACTACGGAAGGCTCTTCGACAACAATACCCTTTCCCCTGAGATGCACTAATGTATTAGCTGTCCCCAGATCAATTCCCATATCTCTACTAAACAAGTTGATTTTCCTCCTTCAAAAAGCAAGAGTCACATAAGACCCAAACTTTTTAAGCTGCAATATTTGTGTTCTCCGATTATAATGTGATCCAAAACCTCTATACCTATAAGGTTACCAGCTTCCATCAGCCGACGGGTAATCTCTATATCTTCAGTGCTGGGATTGGGGTCACCACTGGGATGATTATGAACCAGTATTATTGAAGCGGCGCTTCTTTTAATAGCGGTCTTAAATACTTCCCGGGGATGAACGATGGCACTATGCAGACTACCTTTGCTCACGTCTTCGTCAATGATAATGCCTCCCTTGCGATCCAGATACAGCACCCGGAAGTGCTCCCGATCCAAAAAACGCATATCCTCCATAAGGAGATGTTTAACATCATCAGGCGATTTTATGATTAGTTTTTGTTTAACATGCATAGATATGCGTCGTCCTATTTCCACGGCAGCTTTTATTGTTGCGGCTTTGGCCGGCCCAATGCCGGGATGACAGGTGAGTTCTTCTATGCTGACATCTCTTAGAAAGCGAAGATTACCTTCGTGAGCCGCTAACATCTGCTGCGCTACTTCCAGGGCACTCATCCCGCTGGTGCCTTCTTTGATCAATATGGCTAAAAGTTCCGCATCATTCAGGGATGTTTCCCCGGAGCACAACAGCTTTTCTCTAGGTCGCATGTTCTCAGGCAGCATCTTAATGGCTACATGATATTCCCCCATGGTTGTCCCCCCAAAAAATGACCAACCGACTGATGCCGATTTGTCCGCCCTTTATAATACGACTGAACAAGACTTAAACTTACCTGTTCCCTGAAGAAACAGTTGATCAATTGATGTCATTGTGCACCAAGGATGTCCAGTCCAAAGGTTTTCAGTACCTGGGCTAACTTGAATACCGGCAGACCCACAACATTAAAGTAATCCCCATGTATTTCTTTTACAAAAACTGCTCCCAGACCTTGAATGGCATAAGAGCCAGCCTTGCCCATAGGCTCGCCGGTGGCCACATAGCTTCTGGCTTCCGCCTCGTCAATGGGCCGAAATACCACCGCGGTCTGTTCGTAGCCCGCCTCATAGCGGCGAGTAGCCACATCAATAACTGCAAAGCCCGAATATACATGGTGCTCCCTACCCTGTAAGGTCAACAACATAGCCAGAGCATCACTGCTATCGGAAGGCTTGCCCAATACTTTCCCATCCACAGCCACGATGGTGTCAGCCGCAATGATCAATCCTTGTGCATAATAAGATGCTACTGTCTGAGCTTTTCTCAAAGCCAGGACCTGGGCAGCTTGGCCCGGCAACAGGTTTTCATCCACCGACTCATCCACATCGGCACTATCAATAGTAAAACTTAATCCTAAGCGGCTCAGTATTTCATGGCGTCGGGGCGAGCTTGATGCCAGTATGATAGGCTGCAGTCGATCGTTGACAGATACCCGAGGTGTTCCAGTTTCAGTACGAAATTCTGACGTAGCCATTAACCACCTTACATTTTGCGATATACCAGATAAGCCAGCACAAATCCCAGCAGGGTAAAGGCACTTATATGGAGCATAAAACCAAATGAAATGGTAAATACCCCTAAGTCCGCGGTAAAGTTAGGAATTCCCAAACTCTGTGTGCTACCAAGTGCCGCTAGGGATGGCCACACCTTGGTCAAGGCTTGTCCAATCCAACCGCCAATTATTCCACCCAGAACCAGCAGTACCAGTAGCACTGGCCATCCGGGAGAACGTGATCCTGCCATTACTGTGCTCCTTTTGGTGTAGCTTTTTTCAAGTTTAGCATTCCCCTGCACTTAAAACAAGGAAGCAAAAAAAAGAAGAAAGCTCTCGGTGAAAAGAGCTTTCCATAGCAGTATTATCCTGATCATGGATCAATTTTTCTTATTCATGTTCAGATTAAAGCTCAGTACCTCCAGATTCACTGACAGATCCACATTACGTAAAATAACCGTATTGGGAACCTTCAGAACCCGAGGAGAGAAATTAAGTATCGCCTTGATCCCCGCTTCTACCAGAAGGTCGGTGACATTCTGTGCCGCTGAGGCCGGTACGGTCAAAACTCCTACCTTGATGTCTTTCTCCTTGACACGCTGGGTCATCACTTCGATAGGTTCTACTGTCACCATTCCCAACTTGTTGCCAACTATCTTCTTGTCATTATCCACAATAGTGCTAACGTGGAATCCTCTTTCAGCAAACCCTTGATATAAGGCTAGAGCAGATCCTAATTTGCCGGCACCCACCAGTATAATGTTCCAGTCGTGATCAAGACCTAGAATACTTTTGAGATGCCCATATAATTCGTCTACTCGATACCCAACTCCACGGGTGCCAAACTCGCCAAAATAGGCTAAATCTTTACGAACTTGAGCAGAACTTACTCCCACGCCCTGAGCTATAGCCTCCGATGAAGCTGTATTAACACCTTCATCAAGCAACTGATGTAAAAAGCGGGAATAAACAGATAGCCGCATTACCGTGGCTTCGGGTATCTTATAAACCTTCAAGCTCCCCACTCCTTAGTTTTAGTTATCTCCTTCTTACATTGTACCACTCTTGTGAAATAGTTCGCAATTAAGTCTAAAAATAACATCGCTAATAGAGAAATTCTTCTACCCAACTATTGGAAGAGCTTGTCTTAATTATATAAGTATACTGATCAATTTGTAAAATATTAAAGCCACAAAAGCTGCCGAAGGGATAGTGACAAACCAGGCCAAAACTATCTGGCGGGCGATATTCCAACGAACTCCACGCAATCGTTTGGCAGCGCCCACTCCCATTATGGCAGAGGAGACTACGTGGGTGGTGCTAACTGGCACCCCTAGTAAACTAGAGCTATAAATTACCGTGGAAGCCGTGAAATCGGCAGCAAAACCGTTGATGGGCTCAATGCGGAAAATTTTGCCCCCCATGGTTCTTATTATTTTCCATCCACCCACCGCTGTCCCAGCAGCCATAGCTGAAGCACAGGCTATTTTCACCCAGAGTAGTACCTCAAAGGTACTCAAAAAGCCTCCTCCGACCAAGACCATGGTGATGATGCCCATGGTTTTTTGGGCATCATTAGATCCGTGGGCAAAAGAAGCCATACATGCTGAAACCACTTGCAGTTTCCGGAATTTACTATTGATTACTGCCGGTGAGCTTCCCCTGAAGACCCAGAAAAGAATAGTCATCACCAGGCTGCCAGCCACCAGGCCGATCACTGGCGTAATGATCAAACCGGCAAAGATCACGGTAAAACCAGCCCAATTCACATCCCCAAAACCAAATCCGGCTATGACTGCGCCAACTAATCCCCCGATCAAAGCATGGGAGGAACTACTGGGAATGCCAAAATACCAGGTAAACAGATTCCAGAATATCGCTCCGATAAGGGCAGCTATTATGACCACAGGGGTGACCATCTCTGGAGAAACGATGTTCTTGCCAATAGTTGCGGCCACGGCTGTTCCGCTCAAGGCTCCTAAAAAATTCAGGGTAGCAGCTACGATAATGGCGTTGCGGGGGGATAAGGCTTTGGTAGAAACGGAGGTAGCGATAGCATTGGCAGTATCATGAAAACCATTGATATAATCGAAGGTCAGCGCAAAAATAACTACTATAACAACAAGACTAATACTAAACATACTTTACAGCTATCCCCTTCAAGAGGTTGCTTACATTTTCACAGTAATCCAAGGTTGTTTCCAGGTGTTCGTAGATCTCTTTCCATTTGATTATATAGACAACATTTTCGGTATTCTCAAAAAGAAGGGCGATACCTGCACGGTACAGGTAGTCCCCTTCATGTTCATAGGAACGAATCCTTTCACAGGATTCGATGATCTCTTGATGTTTATTACGGATTTCCGGAAGCAGATCAACTGACATTTTGATTTCTTCCGCTGCCGCCTGCAGAACATGAACCATTTTGAGTGCGTTAACGTCCTTGGGGCGACCCGCTTTATAAACAATGACTTTCTCCATAGTACCTTGGATATGATCCAGAACATTGTTAAGCTCACGAGCTAATAGCAGAATATCTTCACGGTCGAAAGGGGTGACGAAAGAACTGTTTATCTGTGTCATAACAGTAGACAAAATATGGTCACCGCGTTCCTCCACCGCTTTTATCATATCCAGTTTCTCAGTTGGCTCTTGAGGGTTTTCAAAAAACCCCTGTAAAATTTCGGCAGCTTCTAAAATTGCATCAGACAGTTGGTTGAAATAGTGAAAAAATCTTTCATCACGCGGTTTCAAGCGCAAACCCACTTGAATACCTCCTCAATTAGAAGTTCTACTGCCTTAATTATAGCAAATAACAACTTTGTTCCAGTGTTAACAATCTGTTAAAAAACTATTAATCATCGGTAAAGTAACGTCTAGCCTGATCCAAAACATAAAAAGAGCCGGTAATTAACAGGTATTCACCATCCTGTAGAGTTTGCAACCCTTGCTCAACTGCCTCCACAATGTTTTCGGTAGCTTGAACAGGTATCTCCGGAAATAGCTCCTGCCAGGTCTCATAAACCCGGAACCAATCAGAGCCTCTTTCTCCCCAGGGCCGAGTAACTATGCAAGAACGAGTATTTTTCCCGAGATGAGGCAAAGTGTTCCAGGCATCCTTATCATTTACCATTCCACAGACTAATACTCGTTTACGATTCGGGAGCAGATCATTAAGAGACATGGACATAGAGCGAGCAGCTTGAGGGTTGTGAGCAGCGTCCACTAAGACCATCGGATGACTGCAGACCATCTCCAACCTGCCGGATATCCTTGCATTCAGGAGAGCCTCGACAATATGCTCATCAAAGACCTGCCACCCCTGCTCTTCCAAAATGGACACGGCAGTAAGGGCACAGGCTAAGTTTTCACGTTGATAAGCCCCTGGCAAGGCAAACCAGACTTCATCCAGCGAATGACCAGGAGCTATAATATTCACGGTTTGACCGGTCAGGGTCTGTAAGTCACCGGCAGTGACCCGGCTCAATGAAGAGCTGTATAGCGGTGCTTCCAGATCAGCAGCCCAGGCTTGTACCACCTGCAGAGCAGGCTCTGGCAATTGTCCAATTATAACGGGAACCTGCCTTTTTATGATACCGGCTTTGTTGTCAGCTATTTCTTCCAAAGTACTTCCCAATACTGCAGTATGGTCATAGTCTATACTGGTTATTACTGACAGCAAGGGTTTAATAACATTGGTGGAGTCAAAGCGGCCTCCTAGACCAGTCTCCATTACAGCGATATCCACTTTCTGATCAGCAAAATAGTGAAAAGCTACTGCAGTTAAGACTTCAAACTCCGTGGGATGCTCTTCTCCCCGCGCCAGCAGGCGTTCTACCGCGTTTTCAGTCAGATCCAAGTAGTTGTTGAAGTCCTTACCGTCTATTTCCTGGCCATTGATGGTTATGCGCTCAAAATAAGAATGCAGGTGAGGCGAAGTAAATCGGCCTACTCGAAAACCAGCACAACTCAAAATAGACGCTATCAACAGTGATGTTGACCCCTTGCCATTCGTCCCGGCTACATGGACACAGGGAATACTCTGCTGAGGATCTCCCATCATTCCCAGTAAAGCCGTAATTCTCTGTAAACCTGGTCGACTACCGTATTTCCCCAACCGCGTGAGCTTATCAGCTATGATTGTTTCAAAATCCCTAGACGTTGTAAAATACCCTCTCTCTTGACCCTGGCTTCTTCCGCCTTGGCTTCTTCCTTAGCCACGACCTCCTGGGGCGCCCTAGCCAAAAAACTGTCATTGCTAAGCTTCGACTCCGCCTTCTGTAGGTCGGTTTCGGCTGCTTTTAATTCCTTTTCCAATCTAAGAATTTCGCGTTCAATATCAATGATACCTTCCAATGGCACATAGATTTCCGACCAGGAAGTTAAAGCTGATACTGCCTGGGATGGTTTGGTATCCAAAGTGTCTACTACGTCGATTTGCTCGACCTGAGCCAACCTATGCAAATAGTCCTTATTGTTTTCAAACAAAGGCATCTTAGCTTTATCCCGTACCAGTATTATGGTGTTTATGGGAGTACCAGGGGCTATATTGAATTCGGCGCGTATATTGCGCAAACTACGGATTACACTCATCAGTTGTTGCATATCCTCAACAGCCTGTGGCCAAGTTTTACCTTGCACCGGCCATTCATCCAACATGATGGTCTCATTATGACCCGGCAGATTCTGGTAGATCTCTTCGGTTATAAAGGGCATAAAAGGATGCAACAAACGCAGAGTATCATAGAGCACACCACATAGTACATTCTGAGCTACCTGGCGAGTGTGGGGATCAGCTGCATGACCCAGACGAATCTTCACCAATTCGATATACCAATCACAGAATTCATCCCATATGAACTCATACAAAGTCTTAGCAGCTTCTCCCAGGTCATACCCTTCCAAGAGTTTAGTGACTTCTTCGGCAGTAACGCCTAGGCGCGATATGATCCAGCGATCAGCCAGAGTATAATCCTCTTCTGCTATGGGCTGCGGCTCATAGCCCTCCAGATTCATGAGTACGAACCTGGCAGCGTTCCAGATTTTATTAGCAAAATTGCGGGTGCTCTCCACCTTTTCCCAGTGGAAGCGAATGTCATTCCCAGGCGTAACGCCAGTGATCAAGGCAAACCTCAGGGTATCAGCGCCGTACTTGTCGATCACCTCGATAGGATCGATTCCATTGCCCAATGATTTACTCATTTTACGTCCCTGGCCGTCCAGTATCAATCCATGGATATTGACATCAGGAAAGGGAACCTGTCCGGTATTCTCCAGACCCGAGAATATCATTCTGGCTACCCAGAAGAAAATTATATCGCGACCGGTAACCAGTACACTGGTCGGATAAAAAGTCTGCAGATCACTGGTTTCCTCCGGCCATCCCAGGGTGGAAAAAGGCCACAAGGCACTGCTGAACCAGGTATCCAGCACATCTTCATCCTGACGCAGTTTATCGGTATCGCAGTTGGGACAGCTAGTCGGGTCAGTCTTGCTGCAGATAACCTCGCCGCACTCATCGCAGTACCATACCGGTATGCGATGTCCCCACCAAAGCTGACGAGAAATGCACCAGTCGCGGATGTTTTCCATCCAGTTTAAGTATATTTTGGTGAAACGCTCCGGCACAAACCGAATGTCTCCGTCCACCACACAACGAATAGCCGGTTCGGCCAGAGGCTTCATCCGTACAAACCACTGTTTAGAGACCATGGGTTCCACCACGGTTTCACAGCGCTGGCATTGCCCTACCGCATGTTGATGGGTCTCCACTTTTTCCAGCAAGCCCAAGGCCTCCAGATCAGCTACCACCTGGCGGCGACATTCGCTACGCTCCAGGCCCGCATATTTACCGGCATTTTCATTCATTATGGCCGTATCACTCATTACCTTGATTTGGGGCAAGTCATGGCGCAAGCCCATTTCAAAATCGTTGGGATCATGGGCAGGAGTAACCTTCACTGCACCGGTACCAAACTCTTTATCTACATAGTCATCGGCAAATATCGGAATAGCCCGATCCATCAGGGGGAGGATCACATTCCGACCGATCAGATGACTATAGCGCTCATCCTCCGGATGCACCGCCACCCCTGTGTCTCCTAACATAGTCTCAGGACGGGTAGTGGCTACTACCAGAAACTCACTGGAATCTTCAATGGGATAGCGGATATGCCAAAGGTGGCCTTCGGTATCCTCATGATCTACTTCGATATCGGAAATGGCTGTCTTGCATTTGGGGCACCAGTTGATTATGTAATCGCCCTGATATATCAGCCCCTTGTTGTACAGGTTCACAAACACTTCCCGCACAGCCTGAGAGCAGCCTTCATCCATGGTAAACCTTTCCCGGCTCCAATCACAGGAAGAACCCAGCAAACTCAATTGTTCGGTGATACGGCTGCCGTACAAGTGCTTCCACTCCCAGACCCGCTCCACAAATTTTTCCCTACCCAGGTCATAACGGCTCAATCCCTCCTGAGCCAGAGCTTCTTCTACCTTAGCCTGGGTAGCTATACCGGCATGATCCGTACCGGGAAGCCATAAAGTATTATAACCCTGCATACGTCTCCAACGAGTCAGAATGTCCTGCAGGGTGTTATCCAGAGCATGGCCCAGATGAAGCGTTCCAGTAACATTGGGTGGCGGCATCACAATGGAGAATACAGGGCGTTCAGTATTCCCACTGGGAGCAAAGTAATTGTTTTCTTTCCAAAATCGATACCATTTGTGTTCCACCTGACCAGGTTCATACACACGTGCTAACTGATTGTCCGTAGACATGGAAACCGGCCTCCTTATCGGGTTGTAACCCTTCTATATATATTGTACTTTTAAATACCTCAAGGTACGCTTAGCAAACCAATTTTCGCCGAGTATACAACCTCAATTTTACTTAATAGTCAACCGGCCACGCAAGTCTATTCAATAAAACACGGCACGAGCACGGCCCGGGAACGGTAAGATAACTAAAATAAACTTGGAGGTGTCCCTCCAAGTTTATTCAAAAAGATTTGATTGCTCATAAAAACATATGGATTTTAACCGTCTTCAGGTGTCGTCATCTGCCCAGGGCTTCTTCCATGATGGTTATAGCAGTATCATCGCTGTGTTGCAGAATGGCTTCCAGGTTCATGATAGCTGGCACATGGTTTTTAATATAGAAACGGGCGGCATCTATTTTACCTTGATAATAGGCCAAATCCCAGTGCTCCCTGCCCAATTCCCTGATCTTGTCCGCGGCCAAAGCTGCCTGATCCAGCAACAAAGCTCCGCAGCACAGCTGGGAGGTAGCATGTAATATACGAGTAGCATAAAGCGGCAACATCTCTCCTTGGCCTTGTTGTTTGAATTCGTCCATCATAGATTTGATGCGCTTATAGGAAGCCAAACCTTTCTCCAGGATGGCACTTTCAGCAGTAAATTCCTCCCTGCCGGCCATAGTTTTTATAATAGTTTCGATATCCTGCAGCCAATCCAGAAATAGCTGGCCTTGCTTTAGATTCCATTTTCTACCGACCAGATCCATGGATTGGATATAATTAGTTCCTTCCCACAAAGAATAGATTTTACAATCCCGGGCGATCTGAGCCAAAGGATACTCTTCGGAAAAACCGTAACCACCATAAAGCTGGATGGCATCCCCCACCAACGGCCATACCATATCAGTATTATAAGCTTTGACCAGCGGGGTCATTACCTCGATACGATCCCGGGCTATCTGGCGCTCTTCTTCCCGGGGGCTGTGGCGGCTGATATCGAAATAATAGTAGGTCTTAAATGCCATAGCCCGCATCCCCTCAGTACAGGCTTTGAGGTTCAGCAGGATCCGTCTTATATCTGCATGTTTTATGATCGGCACCCGACTGCCTTTGGGGTCGTTATAAGCTCTTCCCTGCACCCGGTTACGAGCATATTCAGCTGCATTGAAATAAGCCTGGGCAGCTAGAGTATAGCCTGCCATGCCGGTGTCCATGCGGGCTCCATTCATCATCTGGAACATCTGAGCCATCCCCTCGCCCTTTCCTTCTATGGGCGGATCTCCTATCAGTATCCCCCGACAGTTATCATTCTCACCAAAGTTGAGGGTAGCCGTTGCCGAGCCTCTGATGCCCATTTTATGTTCGATTCCTACCGTCACCACGTCATTGTTTTCTCCCAGGCTGCCGTCAGGATTCACCCATATTTTTGGCACGATAAACAGCGATAGTCCTTTGGTACCCGGCAATCCTCCTTCTGCTCGAGCCAAAACCATGTGAATGATATTGGAGCAGATGTCATGATCCCCAGCAGTGATAAATACTTTAGAGCCTTTGATTTTGTAAATACCTGGTTCGTCAGTGGGATAAGCCCGGGATAGGATATCGCCTACATCGGATCCCCCGCCAGCTTCGGTCAGGCACATGGTACCGCTCCATTCGCCTGCACACAAGGGGGGCAAAAAGGTTTCTTTGTCCCACTTACTGCCAAAAGACTGGATCAGTTCCAGAACTCCCCCGGACAGGTTGAGATAAGGGATGAATGCCGGATTTCCTGCGGTGATCATTTCAATAATTCCTGAATACAGCACTTGAGGCAAAGTGCCTTCCTCGTCCTCTAGTAAATTCGATATCCCCCAGCCTTCCTGGTTTAAGAACCGGTAAACCGCATGAAAAGAAGACGGTACTGTTACCGCTCCATCTTCAAAACGAGCCTGGATAGTATCTCCCTCTTCATTGGTTGGAGCTACCTGTTCGGTAACGATTTTCAAGGCCTGATCCAATATGATATCAATATCGTCATGACTGTAGTAATCTCGAAATTTATCAAAACTAAATAAAGTATCGGCATCCAGCCATTCTCCGATAATGAACTTTAAGTCACGATTTGAATAAATAAAGTTGCTGGCCATGTTTATACCCCCCCTGGTGATTAGCTGATGTTTTCGATGATAAAAGCGCAAGCCGGTCCGCCGCTGGCACACATAGTTGAGCAGGCAAAACGTCCGCCTCGTCTTTTAAGTTCATTGATAGCTGCCAAAATAATGCGGGCACCGGTCATACCCACCGGATGGCCTAAAGAAATCCCTGATCCTACAGCATTACAGCGCTCCAAAGGAATGCTCAGCTCTTGCATACAGGCTAACGCCTGGGCAGCAAAAGCTTCATTGAGTTCCCAGTAATCGATATCATTCAAAGTCATTTCCGCATATTTCAACGCCTTAAGGGTAGCTGGTACGGGGCCCATCCCCATAAGCCTGGGCTCCACTGCAGCAGAAGCAGAGGCAACTACTCGGGCTAGTGGTTTTAAGCCTAACTTTTTGGCTGTGTCCTCCGCCATCAGGATCAGAGCTGCTGCGCCATCGTTGAGGCTGGAAGCATTGAATGCTGTCACCGTGCCTTCTTTCTTAAATACCGGTTTGAGCTTGGCTGCCATTTCCATGCTAGCATCGGGATTAGGATGTTCATCAGTATCAACTATCTGAGTCCCTTTCCTGGTCTTAATTTCCACCGGAATGATTTCATCCCTAAATAGTCCGTCTGCTATAGCTTTACAAGCGCGTTGATGGCTAAGCAAAGCATATTCATCCTGCTGTTCACGGGTTATGTTGTACAACTCGGCAATGTTCTCGGCCGTGACCCCCATATGGTAGCCTTCAAAGGCACAGATCAGTCCTCCCAACATCAGACTGTCTTGAATGACTTCACCATCATTGAGACGATAACCTTTGCGAGCACCAAAAAGCAGATAAGGGGCATTGCTCATGCTTTCATACCCTACCGCAGCTGCTACTCCGATCCGGCCCAACATAATTTCCTGAGCCAGAATATCGGCCGCCCGCATGGAAGAAGGACATTGCTGGTGAACCGTGGTAGAAACAGTTTCCACCGGTAGGCCAGCTTTCAATGTCACCCAGCGAGCTGAGTTCCCGGGAGAGCCATATTGGTTGCATTGGCCTCCGATTACCTCTTCGATCAGGTTAGGATCGATGCCAAACTTATCGATAGTTCCCTTCAGGGCCAATACCCCCAGTTCATGGCCCTTGATGCTAGCCAGCGAGCCCTGAAAATCCCCCACTGCTGTCCGGGCAGCCGCTACTATGACAACTTTTTGCATAAATTCTGCTCCTTTCCCTGGTTAAGTTCCTGTAAATTCAGGTTTTCTCTTCTCGGTAAAAGCCTTCATTCCCTCTTTTTGATCCTGGGTGGCAAAACAACTGGCCCAGGCAATCGATTCGAACTCGATCGCCTTGAAGCCATCAATATCAAAGGCCTGGTTGATACATTGTTTGGCCAATTTCAAAGCTATGGGTGGTTTACTGGCCAGCATTTCAGCCGTTTCTATTGCTTCTGCCAATGCATCATCTGCCAGTTGATTGATCAACCCGTACTGCAATGCCTGTTGCGCATTGATAGTCCTCCCGCTGAAAATCATCTCTTTGGCCCGGGCCGCTCCTATCAGCCGCGGCAAACGCAAGGTTCCTCCCGCTCCGGGGAAAATACCCAGATTGATTTCTGGTAGGCCTAACCGGGCGGTTTTATCTGCGATGCGCCAATCACACACCAGAGCCAGTTCCATTCCTCCCCCCAGAGCAAAACCAGAGATAGCAGCCACTACTGGCTTGGGGAAGTCCTCGATCCGCGCAAAACATTGGCGGAAGGAAAACGCCCGGGCTTGTTCTGGATTGAAATTCAGCATGTCATTGATGTCAGCACCAGCTGCAAAGTTTTTTTCTCCGGTGATTATGACTGCCCTGACATTTTCATCCGTTTCCAATTCCATGAAGACCTGCTCTAATTCCTTTATCATCTGATGATTTAAAGCATTCAATGCTTCCGGCCTTTGCAGCTCGATAATCCCGATCTTTTCACGCCTATCAAGGGAGATACAGTCATATGACATTGATCGAATACCCTCCTGTACAATCCATTACTGTGCTCAATCCTGTTGTTCGGCGACCAAGGCTCGCAAACTCTTACGGTCAGGCTTGCCAACAGGTGTACGAGGTAAATCATCCAAGAATTCTACCTCAGACGGCACTTTATAAGGTGCTAGTTTTTCCCGGCAGCGTGCAATAACTTCTTCCTTAGTAAGTTTGACCCCTGGTTTCAGGACAATAAAAGCTTTGGCAACTTCCCCGCGCCGTTCATGAGGTACGCCAATGGTGCACGCATCCTGAACTTCTGGCATGCCATAACATACTTCGTCAATTTCCCGGGGGAAAACATTGAAACCGCTGCTGATTATTATGTCTTTCTTGCGATCCACAATATAAAAGAATCCATCTTCGTCCATACGGCCGATGTCACCGGTATAGAACCATCCATCTCTCAGAACCATAGCGGTTTCTTCCGGGTTATTCCAATATTCGCGCATCAACTGGGGACCGCGGAAGATGATTTCTCCAGGTTCACCGACGGGCATGATTTTTTGGCCCTTGATATCGTCAACGATCAATACATCTGTATCCACCCAGGGTACTCCCACACTGCCAATTTTGCGGGTATGATGACCAGAATTGGAAGTTATCTGCTGACAGCTTTCCGACATACCATAACCTTCTACAATGCGGCATTTACCCATTTCCTCAAATTTACGAAGTATTTCTTCCGGCAAAGGCGATCCGCCGCAGAATACCCCGCCTATAAAGCAGGAAAAATCCGTATTTGGAAAACGGGGGTGGTTGAGTAGCATGATGAGTAAGGCAGGAACCGCCGGAAGAGTAGCCGGTTTATATTTTTCAATAGCATCCATTATGGCATCCGGATCAGGCACCGGAACAGTAACCAAACTGCCACCACAGAAGAAATTGAATCCGATAGTAGCCATAAAACCGAAAATATGATTTATGGGAATAATGGATAACGCCCTCATATCTCCGGCTGCCATAGTAGTGTAGTTATTGGTCACCCACTGCCCTATGCGGACTGCTTTGGACATTACATTATGATTGGTCAGGACACAGCCTTTGGGAACACCGGTTGTTCCTCCCGTATACTGTAGGCGGACAATGTCATCCGGAGTCAATTCCACTTCTGGCTCAGTGTTGTCAGCCGCTGCTATGATTTCATTAAAATCATAGATCGAACTGCCTTTTTCCACTTCAATAGGCATGGTAGGCACCTGAAAAGCAATGACCTGTCTTACCGGGGAATCCGGATCTTTCATGACTGTGATGGCTTTTTCGGCGAACATTGCCATGACAATAACCGTTTCAGCGCCGCTATCCTTTAGCTGCAGGGATATCTCCGGAACAGTATAAAGCGGATTAGTGGGCACCTCGATGGCACCAATTTTAAGCAGGGCCTGAATCGATAATACGTATTGGGGCAGGTTTGGGGATATAATTGCCACCCGGTCACCTTTTTTCACTCCCAGGCTGGTGAGAGCATTAGCCAGACGGCGAGCTATATCATTGGCTACACCGTAGGTTATCACCGTATCACCCTGCATCACATAAGGTTTATCTGGGTTCTCTGCTGCCCACTTGTTAAACCACCATTTCGGGGGTTCAGTGGGGTATTGGGGTGATAATTCAATCTGGTCGTCATAATTTGCTTCCCATAAAGGCCGCAGTCTGGCGACTTCTTCATCAAAGGCTTTCAACCACGGTTTTGCAGACATAAAACAACCTCCTTAATAAATGATCCCTTGCTCCCGTAAACAATTGTTGCTATCATTTTTACTTATCGCAATATTCATGCCATTTAGCATCTACCCGCAGAATGGCGTTTTGTGGATCAACGCCCGGAAAATTTTAACTCTAAAATCCTGAATTTTGTGTTATATTTGATTTAACAATGTATCATGAACTATATAATAATATCCTTAAGTGCCCTTAGCTCTTGATCGAGGCGAAATTTACCATATAGTAGGTTATTAGGATATTTGATACATCTACGTATCATCGGGTAGGGATTAGATATCCTCAAACCTTGGTTCCTTTCCTCTTATGGTAATCACATGGCAACATTTTGCAGTGATCTTTGGCATCCAAATTTCGATACATTTTGGTATCAAATAAATCAATAGCAACGCTTAACTGTATTCTTTAGGGGGGGGCTTAAAAATTAACGCGGAAAAAGAAAAGTGGCTTGCGGTGGGAGAATACTTATCTCACCTGGGTAGGGATCTGAAGATCAAGTCTTCCTTGACAGTAAAAGATTTCATGCGCTATCACCCGGAATTGCTGACTGCCGAAGACAGCATTAGATCTGCGGTAGAAATCATGGTCAATAACAGTATTGATGCGGTTCCTATTGTGGATGAAGCAGGTGATCTTCAGGGCTTGGTCACTAAAACTATGGTTTTACGTGAGATATTAAACGATACTGACCTGCAGCAACCCATTGGTCAAATTATGATCAGTCCGATTAGATCTATTGATCCCGAAGAAGATGTGTCAAAATTGATTACGATCAATGTCGGCAATCTGCCTGTTTTAGAAAAACAAAAGGTTGTTGGGATGGTGACTTTATCAGACACCATCAGGGCTTATTTCAGTTCTTTGATCGCCTTACATGCAGAACTCAACGCGGTGATCAATTCCACTCATAATGGCATATTAACTGTAAATGAGGCAGGCGAAATCAGCCTGATCAACAAAGCCGCTGAATGGATTCTGGGTCTTAAACAGGAAGATGTAGTCGGCAAGAAGATCAGTGAGGTCATGCCCCAAAGCAAACTGCCCGAGATTTTAGCCAGCGGGCAAGGTCGATTAGGACAAAAGGTGGTTTATCATAAGAAAGGATTTATTTCTAACATGACCCCGGTGATGGGCCATAAGCAAATCATCGGAGCAGTAGAAGTTTTCCAGGATATTTCCGAACTCGAAATGATTTCCGAAGAACTCAATTACACCAAGGAAATAAAGGAAGAGCTATCTGCCATCATTGATTCCTCCTTCGACGGTTTTCACATAACTGATGATCACGGCAAGACTCTGCGGATCAATAAGGCTTTTGAGCGTATCACCTCTATACCGGTCAGCGATTTGATGGGGAAAACCATAGCGGAATTAGTGGACGAGGGAGTGTATTGTCAGGATGTTTTGAAACTGGTGCTGGAAGAACGTGAACCTGTAACCATCTCCCAGGAATCGAAACCAGGCAACACAGTTGTTATTACGGCCAACCCCGTTTTTGATGAACAGGGCAATTTGTTCAGAATCGTCATCAATGTACGGGATATATCAGAGCTCAATGACCTAAGACAACAGCTGGAACAAGCCCGCACCTTGAGCCATCACTATCAGGAAGAATTGAACCGCTATAATCTGGCGGATCAGTTTGTTATTCGCTCCAAAGAATCTCGGGATCTGGCCGATCTCTGTGTGCGGCTGGGACAGGTTGATGCTACGGTGTTGATCAAAGGTGAATCCGGCGTGGGCAAAGAATTCGCCGCCCAATTAATCCACTCCAACAGCAACCGCAGGGATAAACCAATGATAAAAGTAAACTGTGCGGCTATCCCGGAAAGCCTGTTTGAATCAGAGCTTTTCGGCTACGAACCTGGGGCTTTCACCGGTGCCAGCAAAGAAGGTAAGCCGGGGTTTTTCGAAGCAGCCCACGGCGGTACCCTATTGCTGGATGAAATCGGGGAAATGCCCTTGAATACTCAGGCTAAACTGCTCCGGGCCATCCAGGATAAAGTGATCACCCGGGTGGGGGGCACCAAGCCCATCAAGGTAGATGTTCGTCTGATTGCGGCTACCAACCGCAACCTGCAAGAAATGGTGCAAAACAAAGAGTTTCGCCGGGATCTTTATTTTCGCCTGAATGTGATTCCGGTAACAGTCCCACCCTTAAGGGATCGCAAGGTGGAAATCCCTTTTCTGGTAGATCATTTTGTCAAGAAATTCAACGCCAAGTATGGTTTTAAGAAACGCATCGACGAACGGCAAATAAAGGCTTTGATGAATTACGACTGGCCAGGCAATGTCCGGGAACTGGAGAACTTGATCGAGAGAGTACTGGTCACCTCACCAGGAAATGTGATCCGCCAAATTAATCTGCATGATCTTGACTCTACCGATTATGAAGCGATCAACTATGAACATTTCATAGGTTTTAAGTTGCAAGCCGCAGTAGAGCAACTGGAAAAATATCTGATCCAGAATTCTTTGGTCACTCTAGGAACCACCCGCAAAGCGGCGCAGGAGTTGGGGGTGAGCCAACCCACTATCGTCCGCAAAGCCGCTAAATACAATATCCCGCTGAAAAACAAGAAATAAGAGTGTTATCTTGAGGGAGGAGGTACCACCGGATGATCTTCCTATCGTCCCCGTGCCTTGCCCCTTGGGCATGATTTCATTGTGAGTTATAGTCGGCTTGTGGTAACCTGAAATCAGTTAATAAGGACAGGAGGTAGAACATGAGCGGGAAAGTGGGGAGAAATGATCCCTGCCCATGTGGAAGCGGAAAGAAATACAAGAAGTGCTGCGCCTTAAGAGGTGATGATGATATACTCAATATCTCTCTGGATCCTTTCACCCGATACAATGAACGGCTTACCGAAATAAAATTAAAACTGGACACCTATTATGCTAATGAGATCAAAAGACTGCGTCGGGATAGCCAGGAGACTTTCCTATTCTATACTGTAAATCGCAGCTTACCGGCCGAACATCAATCATTATACTCGGACTGGCTGTGGTTTGACTGGCAAACTCCTGGGGGGTCGTCTATGGCCGAGCGCTATCTACAGGAAAACGGATCCCTTATGGACAAACCTCTGCAGGAATGCCTGCAGTCTTTATGCGATTCATCTTTTTCCATATACAAAGTCATAGACTCTCGGGATATGATTCTGCAGATACGCGACCTGTTTACTAATGAAAATAGGGAAGTCCTGTTAAAAGAACCCTGGCAGAGCTCTCCCGAGCATAACATCCTCATTCTAGGACGACTGGTGAAAATCGAGCAGGCGCAGATATTTTCGGGAATGGTTTTATTAACTGAAGATCCCGATAGTCAGAAGGAAGGTTTCTTAACCAGTCACTATCAATATGCTCAAAAGCTAGAGCTTTTCCCGGATGGTTTTCCTGCTGAACTTATCTATGGGCTGTTTGATCACGCCCATAAGAAAAAACTAATTGCCCTGCGCGATATGCGCATGACTTTACTGGATACCACCCAAGCAGCAACACTACAGACTAAGCTATCTGATAATCTCCACTTTGAATTTGCCCATTTTACCGACCAGGTGGCCTGGTATATACCCAAAAAGGAACACTACGACTATGTAAGATTGGTGGTTGGTGAGGATTATGTAGCCACCTCGGCTGAGGTATTGGAAGATGTGATTTTCCTGCAGGAACAAATCCAGGAAATGCTGCCCCAAACCAGTATGGACTTGGTGCACAGTATTATGAAGCGATCTTTTCCACCGGTTGAGAAAGCGGATATATGGCTGACAATCATGAAGGATCAGCAGGCCGAAAGATGGTTGGATACAACTCATCATGAACTGGATGGCCAAACACCTCGTCAGCTTTTAGCACAAACAGATGGCAAGGATCGCTTGCTGGCACTGCTGCAAGAGTTTTCCGAGACAGTTAAGTCAGAAGAGGAGTTGGCTTTTATCGATTTTATGAGAGCGCGGGTGGAATCGGCTCCGATTCCATGATTTCTTGCAGAGAGTAGCGCAACTCTTCTAAGCCATCACCGCTCACCGCTGAAAAACCAAGCAGAGGCTGATCTACGGGCAAATTCAATTCTCTGTGGATCATGGCCAGGTTCTTTTGGCGGGCAGAACGAGACAGTTTGTCAGCCTTAGTAGCTATCACCATGAAAGGTATCTGGTGGTGTTCTAGCCACTCCTTCATCATGCGGTCTTCTTCCGAAGGGGGATGGCGCATATCCACCAGGAGTATCACGCCCCGCAGTGTTTTTCGACCCGCCAGGTACTTTTCGATCATCTTTCCCCAACGAGCTTTCTCTGTGCGAGCTACCTTAGCAAAACCATAACCAGGTAGATCCACCAGATACCAGGAGCGATTAAAGCAGTAAAAATTTATCGTACGGGTCTTGCCCGGGGTGGAACTGGATTTAGCCAGATTTTTGCGGTTGGCGAGACGGTTGATAAGGGAAGATTTGCCCACATTGGAACGGCCTACGATGGCTACCTCCGGCAACTGATCAGTAGGCAGCTGGTTCATCTCTACGAATACACCCACAAATTCCGCCTGTTTGATTTTCATACTTACCTCATGCGTCTAAAAATATTAGGCTAATATCTCCCGTACCGCCTGGGCGGTTTTCAGCACATCGTCCTGGCTTACCCAGTGATGGGTAACCATTCGGTACATGCCCAGTTCAGGTGGATTGATCTTAATGCCACGGGCCAGCAATGGCTGGCTCAGAGGATCCCCTTCCTGATCCAAACTGAAAAAGACCATGCTGATATGCACATCATCTTTATATACCGTTAAACCCTCGATATCTGCTAACTGATCCGCCAACAGCTGGGCATTCTGGTGGTCTTCCTGGAGTCTCAAACGCATGGTTTGCAGGGCGATCAGTCCAGCAGCCGCTAATACACCCACCTGCCTTAATCCGCCCCCCATGAGTTTGCGTTTCTTACGAGCCGCTTCAATCCAGTCGGCTGTACCTACTACCAAAGATCCTACCGGGGCGCACAACCCTTTGGACAAACACAACATGACCGAATCTGCATAAGCTGCAATCTCCTTGGCTTCTACCCCCAGATAAACAGCCGCATTAAAAATGCGGGCCCCGTCCAGATGGACAGGTATCCCATGTTGTTGAGCCACTTCATAGATTTTTTGCATTTCCTCCAGGGGTATGACCCGACCATTGGAATGAGCATTTTCCACGCAAATCAAGCTGGTTTTCGGGAAATGAATGTCACCGTCCGGTCTGATTCGTTCTTTAATTCTGTTGGCGTCCAATAAGCCTTTCTCACTGGGCACGGTTCTTAACTGCACTCCAGCTATCACAGATGCGGCCCCTACTTCGTGCTGCACAATATGACAGTCTTCACCCAGTATGACTTCACTGCCCCGAGGACAGTGAGTAAACAGGACCAACTGATTGCCAAAGGTTCCACTGGGCACAAATAAGGCTGCTTCTTTACCCAGTAGCTCAGCGGTGAACCGTTCTAATTCCAGAACAGTTGGATCATCGCCATATACATCATCACCTACAGCCGCGTTCATCATAGCTTTGCGCATGTCGTCAGTTGGCTGGGTTACCGTATCGCTGCGCAGATCAATATATTCCAACCTGCTTCATCTCCTCACCCGGGCATTATTTTCTCTAGTCACTGATCAAGGTTTCCTGCAGCACTTCATCCATATGAGCCACTGGTATAAACCTCATTTTACGTTTGACATTAGGGGGGATATCAGACAAATCCTTCTGATTATCCACGGGCATGATTATGGTATGGATACCAGCCCGATGAGCTGCCAGTACTTTCTCCTTCAAACCTCCAATGGGCAGCACCCGCCCGCGCAGAGTGATTTCCCCAGTCATGGCCACATCTTTGCGGGCTAACCTTCCTGACATAGCCGAAGCCAAAGCTGTAGCTATGGTTATTCCCGCCGAAGGACCATCTTTGGGTATAGCCCCCTCGGGTACATGCAGATGAATATCATATTCCTGACTTACCTCATCAGATATGCCTAATTCATCAGCCCGGGAGCGTACATAAGTCAAAGCTGCCTGGGCAGACTCCTTCATTACATCACCCAGTTTGCCGGTCAAGGTCAAATTCCCTTTGCCCTTGAGTAGAGCCACTTCTATAGAAAGAATATCTCCACCCACTTCTGTCCAGGCCAGGCCGGTTGCCACACCAACTTGGTTTTCCTTTTCGGCCACACCGTAATGATACCGCTGAACTCCCAAGTACTTGCTCAAGTTGCCAGCAGTTACACTGGCCATGGTATTCTTGTCTTCCACTACTTGGCGGGCTACTTTGCGGCACACCGAAGCAATTTCCCGTTCCAAACTCCGCACTCCCGCTTCCCGGGTGTATTCACGGATGATCTTGCGCACAGCACCTTCGGAAAAAGTAATATTATGTTCACTTAAACCGTGTTCCTTGACCTGTTTGGGTATAAGATAATCGAGTGCGATATGCACCTTATCTTCCTCAGTATAACCGCTGATCTCTATCACTTCCATGCGATCCAAAAGCGGTTTCGGGATATTATGGGTAGAATTCGCGGTGGTGATAAACATTACTTTGGAAAGATCAAAAGCCGTTTCCAAATAATGATCACTAAAGGTGGAATTCTGTTCCGGATCCAGCACTTCCAATAGGGCAGAGGCCGGATCCCCACGGAAATCCATGGTCATCTTGTCTATTTCGTCCAGCAAAAAGACGGGGTTTTTTGATCCAGCCTGTTTCATCCCCTGCAGAACGCGACCCGGCATAGATCCCACATAGGTACGCCGGTGACCTCTTATCTCTGCCTCATCCCTAATCCCGCCCAATGACATGCGGACAAATTTACGGTTCAGGGAGCGGGCTACCGATTTCCCCAGTGAAGTCTTACCTACGCCCGGGGGCCCTACCAGGCATAAAATAGGCCCTTTCATCTTCTTAGCAAGTTTTCGGATAGCCAGGTATTCAACGATACGTTCCTTGGGTTTTTCCAGTCCGTAATGATCTTCATCTAGAATTCTCTCCGCCACTTTTAAGTCGAGGCGGTCTTTAGTTTCTACTGACCAGGGCAAGGACAAAAGCCAATCCAAGTAGTTGCGGACTACCACCGCTTCAGCGACCATGGGTGGCATTTTCTCCAGTCTTTCCAATTCCTTAAAGGCCTTCTCATAGGCTTCCTTAGGTAATTTGGCTTTATTTATGCGCTCTTTTAATTCCTCAACTTCTGCGACCCGTTCGTCTTTATCTCCCAATTCTTTTTGAATGGCCTTCATTTGCTCCCGGAGATAATATTCTTTTTGGGTCTTTTCCATTTGCTTACGTACCCGAATGTTTATTTTGCGTTCTAATTCCAAGACTTCCATCTCTTTGGCTAGCATCTCACATAGGGCTTCCAGCCGGTGCGCTATGTCACGGGTCTCCAGTATGGTCTGTTTTTCCTGAATACGCAAAGACAAATGGGAGGCGATCACATCAGCCAGACGGCTGGGTTCTTCAATAGCCACTACCGAAACTACTGTTTCCGGCGGAATCTTCTTGCTTAAGCGTACATATTGTTCAAACTCGGAGATCAAGGCTCGCATGAGAGCCTCTAATTCCGGTGTTTTCTCCACTGAATCTTCCTTAAACTCTTCTATCTCAACTTGCAGATAGGGATCGGAAAAAACAAACTGCTTGATCTCAGCCCGATGCAGTCCTTCCACTAAGACCCGCATAGTGCCACCGGGCATTTTCAGTATTTGCCGTATCTCCGCTACCGTACCTGCTGTATAAATGTCCTCTGTATCCGGCTCATCGGTTTGCGCTTCTTTCTGGGTAGCCAAAAATATCTCTTTGCTGTCCATCATAGCTTCTTCAATAGCCGTGATAGATTTTTTCCTTCCCACATCCAAATGAATTACTGTATATGGAAAGACTAATACCCCTCTAAGCGGCAGCATGGGAATAGAGCGGTAGGTGGTCTGGTTTTCCATCATATTACACCTCCAAGCAAGTACATTCTACTATATGTCGGTTTCAGGCGCAATAAGGCCGGCCAGGTGCTTATGCCCATGCCACCTGTACTCTGAGCTATAGGAAGTGACTCTCTTGTGGCCATCAACGAAAGCTTGGTCTAATACTTCATCCAGATCCCGAACCGCTATGATCTCCACATCAGATATACTATCCAGGGTGGCCATCCAATTATCAGCTGGAATGATGATCTTTTTCACCCCAACCCGTCGCGCCGCGTCAATTTTACTCAATATCCCCCCCACAGGGCGAACTTTACCCTGTACTGATAACTCCCCGGTCATAGCCAGGAGATTATCCACCGGCTGCTGCGTTATCGACGAGTAAACCGCGGTAGCCATACTTATTCCTGCCGATGGCCCATCCACCGGGACTCCACCCCCGTCGCGCCGCATCAATTTTACTCAATATCCCCCCCACAGGGCGAACTTTACCCTGTACTGATAACTCCCCGGTCATAGCCAGGAGATTATCCACCGGCTGCTGCGTTATCGACGAGTAAACAGCGGTAGCCATACTTATTCCTGCCGATGGTCCATCCACCGGGACTCCACCGGGAAAATTCAGATGGATATCATAATCCCGTGTATCTAGTTGATAGCGAGATCGCAAAACCGTCAGTACATTTTCCACGGCACCCTTAGCCATACTTTTACGGGTGTAACTGCGGCCTCCCCCATCTACCTGTTCCTGTTCAACAACTCCAGTAACAGTCCAGACTCCTTTACCCGGCTTGACCGGAATACTGGTCGCCTCCACCTCTATGATGATTCCAGCGGTAGCTCCGTATACGGCCAATCCATTTACTACTCCTATGGTAGGACGATCCTTGGGTTTCATGTCCGGTCGGGGAGAAAATCGTCCGTTGTTTAGAACCTTTTCCACCACTTGTCGAGTGATCTGGGACTCCATTTCCATTTGGGCTATGCCAGCAGAAAGCTGTACCATGTTGACTGCCTCACGACCATTGGATGCAAAACGATTTATTTCTTCCAACGCCCCGTCCTCAATTTTAATATTCAGGCGCTCCAGAGCATTGATGACAATACGCTGAATGTCTTCTTTTTCCAGGGGTTTGAAGAAGATCTCCATGCAGCGCGATCTTAGGGCTGGTGGCAATTCTTCCGGGTTGCGGGTGGTGGCTCCCACCAATCGAAAATCAGCGGGAAGACCATTTAAGAATATATCGTGGATGTGAGCCGGAATATTGCGGTCGTTTTCACTATAGTAAGCACTTTCCAGCATCACCTTCCGATCTTCCAACACTTTTAACAGCTTATTCATTTGGATGGGATGGAGTTCACCAATTTCATCAATAAACAGTATGCCTCCATGAGCTTTGGTACAAGCCCCTGGTTTCGGCTGGGGAATACCTGCAGTACCCATGGCTCCCGCACCTTGATAAATAGGATCATGTACTGAGCCGATGAGAGGATCAGCAATATTGCGTTCATCAAAGCGCATGATGGTGGCATCAACTTCCACGAACTTTGAATCCTCCGTGAAAGGTGACCAGGGGTTCTGCTTGGATTCTTCCAAGACCAAGCGGGCAGCGGCAGTTTTACCTACTCCCGGGGGGCCGTAAATGATCACGTGTTGGGGATTGATACCGCATAAGGCGGAACGGAGCATGTCGATGCCTTCCTTCTGCCCTACCACATCATTGAGGTTGTTTGGTCGGGTAAGGCTGGACAGCGGCTCACTTAACTTGATACTGCGCATCTGTTTTAGTTTGGAGTTTTCTTTTTCTGACTCCTTGAAGATCACGGTTTTTTTGCCCTGCTGATTTTTGAGCAGGTTCCAAAAATACAGGCCAATGATCACCGCAAAAATGAACTGCACGATGTAGAGAATACCGCCATATTGAAGAAAAAAGTTGTTCATAGCGCCCAGTTCCTTTCCAAACATACTGCACCTATTATTCCCGTAGCAGCAGTATAGAATGAAAGCTAATGAGCAGTAAAAAAAGGTAGCTTCCGCTACCTTTTTCCTATTCAGTATGCTTTTGTGAAAAACTAGTTAACTCTACGTTTGGCATCCACCGTTACTAACAGTGGGTTTTCCTTCTTGAGGATAACATCTTTGGTTATTACTACTTTGGTCACATCCATACGTGAAGGAACCTCGTACATGACATCCAGCATTATATCCTCAATTATGGCTCTGAGACCCCGCGCTCCCGTATTGCGTTCCATAGCCTCTTCAGCTATCGCTTGCAAGGCTTCGTCCGTAAACTCCAGGTCTACTCCATCCAGTTCGAACAGTTTCTTGTACTGTTTAGCCAGGGCGTTTTTGGGCTCGGTCAATATGCTCACCAGAGCATCTATGTCCAGAGCATCCAAGGTGACAATAATAGGCACCCGGCCGACGAACTCAGGGATAAGTCCATAGCGTAACAGATCCTGGGGCAGGATCATACTCAGTATGTCACCGATACTCTTCTCACTCTTTGTCTGAATATCAGCTCCAAAACCCATCACCTTCTGATTAACGCGGCTTTGAATGATCTTGTCAATACCCTCGAATGCTCCGCCGCAGATAAACAGAATGTTGCTGGTGTCGATCTGAATAAATTCCTGATGCGGATGCTTTCGTCCACCCTGGGGAGGTACACTAGCTACGGTGCCTTCCAGGATTTTCAGCAAGGCCTGTTGGACCCCTTCTCCGGAGACGTCCCGAGTAATACTGGGGTTATCAGTTTTACGGGCGATCTTGTCAATCTCGTCAATATAGACGATACCCTTTTCCGCCTTCTCAATATCGTAGTCAGCGGCTTGGATCAGTTTCAGCAGGATGTTCTCCACATCTTCACCAACATAACCAGCCTCAGTTAACGATGTAGCGTCAGCAATGGCAAAGGGAACATTTAATATACGCGCTAAAGTCTGGGCCAATAGGGTTTTACCGCTTCCTGTCGGCCCCAGCATCATAATATTGCTCTTCTGTAGTTCAACATCATCCAGTTTCATACCCAAGTTAATGCGTTTGTAATGATTATAGACAGCCACTGCCAGTGATTTCTTGGCACGATCCTGACTGATCACATATTCATCTAGAATATCCCGAATCTCCTGGGGTTTAGGAATATCTCCCAGCTCAAATCCCAGATCATCGGCCAGTTCTTCTTCGATGATCTCATTACATAATTCAATGCATTCATCACAGATGTAAACACCCGGTCCGGCTACCAGCTTCTTAACCTGATCCTGAGTCTTACCACAGAAGGAACACTTCAGTTGTCCTTTTTCATCCCCATATTTGTGCATTTGTTCACCCCTCTGACCTAAAAGCTACTTCTTGCTGGTTGATTTCTTGGGCTGGGTCATCACATCGTCAATGATACCATATTCTTTCGCTTCTAAGGCAGTCATAAAATAATCTCTGTCTGTATCTTGCTTGATCCTCTCCAGAGGTTGCCCAGTACGTTCGACTAAAATACCATCCAATTTTTCTTTGGTGGCTATGATATGGCGGGCATGGATCTCTATGTCGACGGCCTGCCCCTGAGTACCACCCAGAGGTTGGTGGATCATGACTTCTGCATTAGGTAGGGCAAAGCGTTTGCCCTTTTGTCCTGCTGACAGGAGAATAGCTCCCATACTGGCGGCCATACCCACACAGATCGTTGATACGTCAGCCCGGATATGCTGTATGGTATCATAAATAGCCAACCCAGCGCTTACAGAACCGCCCGGGCTATTGATATACAAACTGATGTCTTTATCCGGATCTTCAGCTTCTAAAAAAAGCAGCTGTGCAATGACCAGGTTCGCTACCGTATCATCTATGGCACTGCCTAAAAAAATAATACGGTCTTTAAGTAGGCGGGAGTAAATATCGTAAGAACGTTCACCCCGATTGGTCTGTTCTACAACCATAGGCACCAGATATGACATTCGTTTCACTCCTTTACCAAAAACTATTCGTGGTTACTATATAGTATTCTATTTAAGCTTACTCGTCACTAGCAGATTCTGATTGCTCATCGTTGACTTCAGAGGTTTCATATTCCTCAATTTTGGCATGATCGACCAAGTACTTAACGGCCTTGTCCATCTTTACGCTGAATTCCAGGTTGTCCATGATACCGGCCAAATTCTGCTTAGCCTGTTCGGGGTCGACCCCCATGCCCTGGGCAGCTTCTTCTATTTGCTTATCCATTTCTTCATCAGTTACTTCAATACCTTTTTCCTCAACTATTTTCTCCAAAAGGAAGTTGATTTTTGCCGTTCTTTCAGCCTCCGGCCGCATATCATTTTCCAGATCCTCCTGGGTGCTGGCAGTGAACTGGTAGTACTGTTCCAGGGTCAATCCCTGTGAGGCCAAACGCTGCGAGAATTGCTGGAGCATATGCTCGATCTGCATGTTTACCACTGCTTCAGCTAAAGGAATCTCACTGGCAGCAACGGCTTTATCCAGAACTTCCTGGTTAATGAATTCCTTTTTGCGGCCTTCCATCATCTGCACTAAATTGTTGCGTATATCTTCCTTGAACTCAGCCAAAGTGTCAAACTGGCTGACTTCCTGGGCAAATTCATCATCCAACTCTCTAAGTTTACGCGTTTCAATGGTCTTAACTGTCACTTTGAATAAGGCTTCTTTTCCAGCAAGATCTTCAGCGTGATATTCTTCCGGGAAGGTAACTTTAACCTCTTTCTCCTCGCCGATCCTGGCCCCGATCAGTTGTTCCTCAAAACCAGGAATAAAAGTGTTGGAGCCTATTTCCAAAGAATAGTCTTCACCGGCTCCGCCTTCAAACAGTTCACCGTCAATATAGCCGGCAAAGTCTATGGTTGCGACATCACCTGATTCCACTGGTTCATCGGTCTTTTCCTCTAATTGAGCATAACGGGAACGAATATCTTCCAGTCGACGTTCGACATCCTGGTCGGTTATTTCCATGCGGGGGATGCGAACTTCCAGGCCTTCGATTTCGCCCAGTTGTACGTCTGGTTTAACAGCCACCCGTACCTTGACCTGCAAGGGTTGCCCATCTTCAATTTCTTCAATGTCAAAATCAGGTTGGGCGATCGGTTCGATACTAAGTTCAGTAATAGCTTCTTCATAGGCATGAGGAACTATATATTCCAGCGCATCCTGGTAGAGAACTTCCTTGCCAAAATGAGCTTCCAACAGCTGCCGAGGTACCCTGCCCCGACGAAAGCCAGGGATGCTGACCTGTTTTACTACTTTGCGGTATGCATGTTCCAGGCCTTCTTCCAGCTTGTCAGGATCAACTTCAATGGCTATGTAGGCCTCACTGTTTTCTATCTTTTCTAATACGGCTCCCATTTATGCTCCTCCAATCTGATTCTTAACGGGGTAAAATACTGTAATTGGTAGTATTTTAGGCGATCCAGAATAATCCTCTTAAAAATGTACCCTATTATCACCTAAAACACAACACCTCGGCATACGCCGAGGTATACATTCATTATGGAGCGGAAGACGAGATTCGAACTCGCGACCCTCGCCTTGGCAAGGCGATGCTCTACCACTGAGCCACTTCCGCACACAACTCTGACGATATATAGGATAAATGAATCGATATACTTTCGTCAAGTATTGTTGCCCAACCTTTGCCATATTATAATTGGTGAGGCCTATAAACCTCTTGTAGCAACACTGATGATAATGCTTCCTTATTATATAATTGAATTCATTCGGCCCGTTCGGACTGTGAATCTAACGGTGCTGTTTATCCAAGTAATCCATCAATAAGGAGCCTAGTTTTAATATGAATACACCCTGTGCCCATTCCAGATCTTCATCTTCCAACTCATCCTGACGAAGCAGAACCAGTGATAGATCGGGATGCGTGTTGAAAAACTGGGCCAGATCGGCCACCATTTCATATTCCATTCCCTTAAGGGCTGCCACATGTTCAACAGGTCGAAAGGCCACCACTACATCGGCTGTCTTAAAAGCCCTGCGGATATCCTTTATCAACCTATCCAGGTCTTTGCCAGGAATGACCGTGATCAGTAGCTGTTGGTTCTCCAGCATAACGTAGCCCCATTGGTATTTGTGCTTATGGTTAAAGCTCAGCCATAAGAAACTGGTGCGGTTATTGTCTTCGTGTAACAGGCGGAAACGGCGATTTTGTTTTAGTACTTCCTTGATCAACTGAGGATTGCACACTCCGGCACAATGCCATTCAACTTGCAGAGGTTGGGTCATCATACGCAAGGTGTCCTGTTCCATTTCATCCAACGACATAATGTAGGCTTTGATGATCTTTTCGCCGCGCATTTTAAGATATCTAATATCGGACTCATCATAAGGATGCAGTCTTTCCATCAGCATGGGTAAATTCTTGTTGAACAGTCCCTGTAATTCGGGCAAAACCACAAACATGGGGTCATTTACCCAATATCGATCTCCCATGGGTAGTAAACGAGTGATGCTGATCATACCCGGGATTATGTTCTCATGAACCCGGTTTCCAAAGCGGCCATAGACGTTAAAGCGCTCTTCACTAAAAATATCTTCAAAAACCAGGGAATTAGTGCCCTGAGGAAACACTCGATAGGCCCCCACAAAACTCATCATGAGATTGAAGGACGCTGCCTTTAAGTAAGGCGGAAAACGGCGCGCCTGACTTTCCCAGAAAAGGTTGGCTATGGAGGTATGATTACAGTTGATATCGTCCATACAATAGTGAGCTCTAAAGAACTGTTCATAGACACGTCGGATCGGTTCATCCCAAAAACGTCCCATGGTGTTGACCAGTTCGTAATACTCCTCCCGGGAGTCATCTTCAGAGCGGTTCCAGACCGGTTTTACGCCATAGGCAAACATCTGCAGATGCTGCTGCACTTCTTCATAAGCCCCGATTTTCTCGCGTTCATCTAATTCCTCCCAAGAAGGATAGGTGGCTATTTTCCTGGATAGATCCAAGGGATAACGTTGAAAATGCCGTTCTAACAATAAGGTATGTTTGCTGATCAAACCAGTTGGTAAACCATAACGCTTGGCAGTTCGAGCAAAACTGACCCGCTTATCCGCTAAGTGCAGGTAAGCGTGTTCCAAGGCAGCCAGCCAGCTTCGCACTTTGGACACGCGGGGCTGATAGATGCTGGCGAATTCACTCCACATAAATAGGATCCAGGCTAAAGTGTTATAGTCACGGCTACTGCTGTATAGATCAAAGGCTGCCATAGCTACCTGACGCAGTTCTTCATTAGGCCAGTTGTAGGCGGTGATATAGGAACTCAGTTCCTGACGATCGCGGTACTTACTTACTTTAATAGCTATCGCTTCCGGCTGCATAAGTTCTCGTTGCAAGCGATCCTTATCCAGATTCATTTTGGTTCTGATCACAGCCGTGGGGAAATAGTATTCTCCCTGGCTCTTCGCCAGTACTTCGCAAGTCTCCATGTCATTGAGGAGTGCTTCTAACAATACCCGCCCCCGTACATCCTTGATGGCCTGGAGCGGAGTCATTCCTTCCAGTTCATGATGGGCTGTTGACAACCACTCTTCCAAGTATTTATCGTGCATTATTTCCGCTAAGATCTCTTCGGCCTCTTCTTCACTGAAAAAGTCGTAGCCTTCCACCCAGCGATAAGGCGCATGGAGGCGGCTTCTCTCCATCATTCCTTTTAGCATCTGGGTGGCCCAGTTCAAGTCGTTGTTATCCTCAGCGGCTACTATGATACCAGCATTGCCCAAATATAGGCGGCGCAACAAGCCATGCCCCTCACCCCAGGTGAATTTCAGCCATCTCTCATTGCGTTCCAAAAGATTGAACTCGCCGCCGTTCTGCAGATTAGTGCGCATTATTAGGCGGTCGTTTTCACTCAGATGTAGAGTTCGCGATTTCATGCGAGATTTTTTTATACCATGAGTAAGATCTATGACCAACCCACATAGAACCTCAGCGTGTTCTTTCAAAAACACCCGCGGATCATCGATTCCTTCAAATATCCGCAGTGAGTTCACTTCTTCTAATAGGTAGTTTTTATGTTTGTAGTTAACCAGGATGGGACGCCCTAACATGATGGGTGTCTTGGCCACCTGCACGATCCTGGTCAACAGGAGCATGCCTTCTTCAACAATGCGGGTATGGGGACCGAAATCCCTCTCCACCACGTACTGATTATGGCCAAAAATGTCGCGGATACAGACGGCATTGTTTTTTATCCATTGCACCTGATATACGGAAAGATAGGAATTCTTGAGAGCAGTAAAAGTAGGATAGAGATGTTCCTCCATCTCATCTGCTTTTTCAGCCATGTAGAAATCTATGATGGGTGAGACATCTCGATGAAAACGATAATCTATTACATACCAATTCCAAAACAGATTGGCAAAGCCGCTTTCTATCTCCTGAGACTGGGCATAGGAGTTAAAGCGAACCTTCCCAGCTGCTTCCCAATTGTAAAAGTAGCGACGGGCATAGGAAATCAATTCTGATAGCGATGCTTCCAGATGAATTCCGTAATTTTCCTTTTTCGCTTGTGGAAAGTGAATCACCAGACATCCGCTATTCACACCGCAGCAATCCTCGAAAGGCTTGCCGCTCCCACAGGTGCACAGAGTCTGGTGACTTTGTAAATTGGCCATGCCGTATCCCCCCGGTACAGGCTTGCATCCTAGTGGATGCTCAGGCAATCTCCAACCACACAGCTATGTATCACTACACTTTTATTACGCCATGTAATTTTCTATTCAATTACATCATAACAAATATTTTCGCCAATCGCGAATTAATTTTCTGACTTTTTTATTTGAAATGAATACCTTGGGTAATAATTCAGCTCCTTCTGTATATTACACTGCTATTATTCAATCCTTGATCATAGTCCGGTAAAGACTGGATGAAAGATAGCCGCTATTAGGATCCCATTCTTCCAGTTGCTGCAACACCTCCTGAGCTTGTTGCGATCGATCACTAAAATAGTAGGTACAGGCCAGGTAAAAAAGACTGTCATCAAAGTAATTGGAGGCGGGGAACCTATCCAGGTAGAGCAGATAATATTTTTCAGCCTGATCATAGTCCTCTTGCAGATAATAGGTGCGGGCTAGATAATACAAAGCTTCCCGGTTCAAGTAACTACCGGTCTGCATCGACACCACCACTCCCAGATTACTAGCCGCGTTTTTCCAGTCCTTGGCCTGATAAGCCTGATAACCAGCCAGATAGTAATGTTCTTCCTGTTCTACGTCATAATGCGAACCTTCCATGGATAGTTCCTCAACTGCTGCGGCTGAAACAGTTTCATCAGGGGGCTCCTGAGGTTGCTCAACCAGGGCAGTCAACTGTTGAATGCGTTGCTGTAAATTTGCAGTGGTGGCTACATTTTGTCGATGACTATTGAGCACGATACCAGTTTGCATCACCAGAGCCAAACACAGTAGGCCGGTAAGAATCAGTAGGCGGCGACGGGTAAAAACCGTATGAAAAAGGGGTTTAGGGGGCTCTTCTTCTTTGATAAACTTTATGGATCGCCTCTCAGGCATAGCTAAGTACTCTTGTAAAGAGCTGTTGTTGATATCAAGCTCCAGACCTTTGCGCCAAATTCGGTGCGCTTCGTCACGATCACCTTCCGCCAGACAACTCAGCCCCAATACCTTATATAAGGAGACAAATTCATCATGTTCCTCCATAAGCTGACGTAGCATTCCTCTCGCCTCAGCAAATCTTTTCTTTTCCAGAGTGGTCAAAGCCATTTTATATCGCTTTTGCCAGGAACGAAAAGCCGGTTGCTGCAAGGTGCTCAAATTGGACTCAGCTACATCATTGTCCGGATCGATTTTCAGTGCTTCTTGCCAGCAGCGTTCAGCCCTTTCAAATTCTCCCAATATCTGATAACACCGACCGCTCATATTCAATATCAAGCAATTATCAGGCCAGACTTGATATGCCTTTACCAGTATATCAAGAGCCCCGCCGACATCATGCTGCTGCAACTTGGCAGCGGCTGCGGTGAGCAAATCGTCAGCTTGATTGGTATCTAACGGTTTCATAAGACAATACCACACCCTCAATAATTATTTTGCTTCTACAATTCGCCATCGGGGAGAATATTCCTCCCATTTATTGGTATTTATTATATTTAATGTCACTCTCGGCAGATAATACTCCCGCTTTTCTCTGATCAGTCTCCTCAAAATGACCATATACTGTTAACAAAAATGTGAGGTATAGATCCATGATATATGCCAGCCGTTACCTGCGACTGATGTCAGAACCTATGGAAGGGCCAGACATTGCCTTAGTGCAGCAGATCCTACAGGAGATCGGTTTATTTAGTGGAGAAATCAATGGATGCTTTGATTTGGCCTGTGACCAAGCGGTGAGAAACTATCAGGAGCGGGAAGGCCTTCCAGCAGATGGAGTAATAGGGGTCAAAACCTGGAGCAGGCTGCTTGCAAACCATGTCAGGCCTGATCGTGATCCAAAAAGGCTACGGCAACCCGGGGTTCTGATCACCATCGATCTTGATAAACGCAGATTGCACTTCAGTTCTCCCCAGGGAAAAACAAAAACCTATCCCGTTGCTATTGGCAAACCGTCCACCCCAACACCTCTGGGCAACTGGACCATCGTCTCCAAAGCCCTAAATCCAGGAGGGCCCTTTGGGGTTCGCTGGATGCGCCTTAGCGTTCCTTGGGGCGGCTACGGCATCCATGGCACCAATAATCCCAAATCCATTGGCAAAGCAGTCAGCCACGGCTGTATTCGTTTATATAATGAGGATGTTATTGAGATCTACGCGCAGACTCCGGTGGGTACGCCGGTAGTTATTATGGGTAAGGCCTATTCTGGCAGGATATTGAGAAAAGGAGACAAGGGGAGCGATGTGCGCTTCGTCCAGAGCATTCTAAAGGAACTCGGTTATTATAAATACAAATTGGATTCTTATTTCGGCCAGCATACCGAAGCAGCAGTGGTCGCTTTCCAGACAGCGGAGGGTATCCTGGTGGATGGTATAGTAGGCCCGGAAACACTGCATGCTCTGCAGCGCGCCCGTGATATCAAACGAGGTAATTCCGAGCCTTAATCCGGCTCATAAGGCCTAATGGCCTGCAAAGGGCAACTGTCCGCACACTCACCACAGCCGGTGCAGACTTCCGGATCGATTTTATATATGCCCATCCCGATAGCATTCACCGGGCAGACATCGGCACACAGACCACAGGGAACACAATCTTGTTCACTAATAATATATATCATGGTCGACTCCTGTTCAAAGTTGCGATGAGATCAGCAGCCGCTGGATATGGTTGGTGCCTTCAATGGTGGAGAGAACCCGGGCATCGCGAACTAACTGCTCGATAAGTGTTCCGTGCAAATATCCACGGGCACCTAAAATGTCAGCTGCAGAACAAGTGACGCGTTGAGCCATGCTGCTGGAAGCTAGTTTGGCCATAGCTGAGGCCACACTGTAATCCCCTCCCTGATCGATAAGCCAGCAGGCTTTCCAGGTCATCAACCGGGCCATTTCAATGTCAGTGGCCATGTCAGCCAGAGTGAAGGCCACCGCCTGATGTTTCTTGATGGGAGTCCCGGACTGTAGCCGGTTGTCAGCAAAATCCAGAGCCTGTTCCAGTGCTGCCCGAGCTATACCTACTGCCAGTGCACCTACCAGAGCGCGCCCCACATCAAAGGTTTGAGTCAGTAGTAAATACCCACTTCCGGCTTCACGGCTTTTTACAACCTGTTGATCCATAATATGGACATCGTCAAACTTGACCCGCCCCACTGAAGTCAGATTGATACCAGAGGTTTGATAGATCTCTTCAGTCACGATCCCGGCCGCACTACCCGGAACCAGAAATATTCGCAAAGAGGACTTTTTGCCGCGGTTATCAATAGCCGCCACTACCGATATAAAACGAGCCATACCAGCATTGATCATATAATCCTTGCTGCCATTGAGCAGATAACCATCCGGGACAGCCTCAGCATAACTGGCTATGTTATTGAGATCCGAACCCCCAGCAGACTCAGTTAAAGCAAAAGCTGCTGATCCACCATGGGCACCGGTCAGCAGAGGAAGGAACTCGCTCTTTTGCTGCTCGGTTCCAGCTAAAAGAATCGGCTCAGCCGCATGTAGCGTAGCCGCCACAATAGCCGCCATCCCTGGCGATGCTGCCGCTAATTCTTCCACTACCAGAGCAGTGGAAAACAGATCCAGACCCAGCCCGCCGTATTCCTGGGGAACGGTAGGACAGAGCAAATTCATGCGCGCCATAGCCAGAAGCATCTTCTCTTTGTATTTACTACTACCCTTTAATGCAAATGGCTTAATATCCCGGTTAGCCATCTCCTGCACCGACTTGATCAATTCCTGCTGCTCCCTGGTTAATGACAGATCCATTTTATGCCCTCCCCGACCTTTTCCACTCCAAATAGCGGACGTAGTTCATAACTTCACTGATATCCTCATCAGTCAGCCTGTTGAGCTGATTCATTATCTCAACAAAGCTCTGATTGCGATCAGGCACAACTGGTGGGTGCTGATTATGACCCAGTGTTTCCACAAAGTACTCCAAGGGCTTGTCCAGAATTTCAGCCATCTTCTCCAACTGAGACAAGTAAAGACGACGTTTGCCTTTTTCATAGTTGGAAAGTGCGGACTGGGAACAGCCTATTAATCGGGCTAACTGTTCTTGGCTCAGGCCCTTTTCCTCTCGGGCAGATTGTATTTTTATGCCAATATCACGAAAACTCATAACTTGATCCTCCGTAATTATTGTATTACAAAAGAAGACCTGGCCACAATTGCCTGCTGGGAAAACAGACCTTATGCGCAGTCTTTATTTTTCACTATAGGTAGGCTAGACTTGGGTAAAACCAGATAAGGGAGACAAGTATGAAGTACCGCATCATTTCCGTGGGAAAAATTCGGGAATCCTTTTATGTCGAAGGCATTAAGGAATATATGAAACGTTTGCGACCATACAGCCAGGTGGAGATGATCGATGGGCTGGAGGAAAAAACCAACCCCAAAGCTGGAGATAAGGAAATACAGCGAGTTCTGCACAAGGAAGGAGAGCGCATCTTGGCTCTGCTGTCATCTGATGAGTTGGTAGTAGCTCTAGACAGCCGAGGTAAGATGCTGACATCCGAAGAATTGTCAGCGCAAATCGAAAAGTGGAATGTCTCCGGTCTGACCCGTATCAATCTAGTGGTGGGTGGTTCCCATGGCCTGGCTCCCGAGATCAAACAGCGGGCTGATTTCACCCTCTCTTTTTCCCCCTTGACTTTCCCCCACCACATGGCGGTATTGATTTTGGCCGAACAGTTATACCGTTCATTCAAGATCATCAAAGGCGAGCCATATCACAAGTGAGTGGGCCTAGGCATTGCAAGTGCCGATCAAAATGGATCATACAAAACAAAAAAGCGGGTGCCCTGTTGGCCAGGACACCCGTTGCTTGGGTTTAGCGAAGATATCGTAGTTGCCGGGCTTCAAATTCCAATTGATCTCTGAAGTCCGGATGAGCAATTTTGATCAATGCCTTAGCTCGCTGGTCAAGGTTGAATCCTTTCAACCAGGCCACCCCATATTCGGTCACAATATACTGCACATCATTACGGGTAGTGGTTATCATCGAATTTTCTCGCAGAGTAGGCACGATACGCGACTTCAGCTCGCCGTCTTTGGTCTCATAGGTAGAATACAGGGCCAGGAAGGCCATTCCACCCTTGGAGCGCCAAGTGCCTTCAATAAAGTCCATTTGTCCCCCGGCTCCCGAATACTGCTTATTACCTATGGCATCAGAGCAGCACTGTCCGGTCAGATCCACCTCCAGAGTGGAGTTGATAGAAATGGCATTATCATTCAGGCCAATGTTATAGGGATCATTGACGAACTCCGAGTCATACATTTCCACCAGGGGGTTCTCGGCTATAAAGTCATATAATCGCTTGGAGCCAAAGGCAAAACTGGCTACCCACTTGCGCGGTAGAAGTTTCTTACGGTTACCAGTTATCGCCCCCGCTTCATAAAGATCCACCATACTGTCACACAGCATTTCCGAATGGATCCCCAGATCTTTCTTATCGGTCAGATACTTAGCCACCGCATTGGGTATACCACCGATCCCCAACTGTAAACAGGCTCCATCCGGGACTCTTTCGGCTATATATTGGCCAATCTTTTCGTCCTTTTCAGTCAAAGGTAAGTCAGGAAGTTCCACCAGAGGAAGATCGTTTTCTACCACAGCGGTCAGTTCAGAGATATGAAAATGATTGTTTCCATAAGATCGAGGCATGTATTTATTAACTTCGGCCAATATAACACACCCCGGATTACGACGAATAAACCCGTAGACATAGTCCGGATTCGTTCCAGTGCTGAAAAAGCCATGCTTGTCCATAGGAGAAACGACCATAACCGCAGCATCCAGTCCCACCCGGGCCGTCATCATGGGGCCATCGAACAAACGGTGAGGAACGTAAGAATAGCTGCCCTGATCCATAAAATAGCGCTCCAGAGGCCCGGCATACATAGCATCCAGCATATTGCCATTCTGCAGCATCTTTTCAATCAGCTCGGGATTATGCACCGACCCCGGTCGGGCTGACAATGAAAACAGAAATCGTACATCACGCAGGTCTCCTGAGGCCATGCGTTCACCGACAGCATTGCACAGAGCCTGTGGCTGAGCGTTGATCGATCCTGACGCCATCAACATCCCATTAGAAATATGCTTAGCCGCATCATCGGCCGTCATCAATTTACTGCGATACATCTCCTGCCATTTTGATTCCACAATAAGTCCCCCTCCCAATGCTTATTCGTAGATTTTTTCCCCTTCGGCGAAGGCGTTCAGAGCATCCAATTCGCTGTTGCGTTTTTTCCCGGAAGCCACCTCTTCCAGTCTTTCACGATAATACTCATGTTGAATGATCAGGCTCATTATTTCATTGGTACCGACCCATATCATAGATAATCTTAAGTCGCGCACGATTTTTTCAATCGGATAAACATCAGTGTAACCAATGCCGCCCATCACTTGCATAGCTAGATTAGCCACATCCCAGCATTGTTCTGTCACAAACTTTTTGGATTCCGAGGCCATGCGCCGACAGCGGCTAGCTTTTACTTGGCCAGAATCAATGGCCAGTGCCGTAGTGTAGATCATCGCCCGGGCACTGTCCAGTTTGGTGACCATTTCCGCTACCTTGAAACTAACAGCCTGGAAGTTCTTGATCTCAGTTCCAAAGGCTTTACGTTTAGTACTGTAATCCGTGGCAATCTCCAGCGCGGGACGGGCCGCCCCAATGGTCATGGCTGCGGTTCCAAATCGTTCCGGGATCATCATCTGGTTAAACACTCTTCCCGCACCGTTGACTTCTCCAATAACATTTTCCTTGGGTACTCTCACGTCCTCGAAAACCACCCGAGCAGTGCCGCCCCCCCGGGATCCCATGAGATTATAAATATATTCAGTTTTGACCCCCATGTCTCTCTCTACCATAAAACAGGTCATGGACTTGTTGGCAGGTGCTTCTGGATCAGTTTTGGCATATACCAGGAAATAGTCCGCCCCTTCTCCGCCCACAATAAAACGCTTCTGCCCATTAAGAATAAAATCATCACCATCACGCCGGGCAATAGTAGTGGCTCCGTAAAAATCCGAGCCTCCCCGGGGTTCAGTCAGACATTCAGCTGCATACTTTTCCCCTTTACAAATAGACGGCAGGAACTTCTTCTTCTGCTCTTCCGTTCCAAAATGAACCAGGGCTTCTGTTACCACATCACCGGTCACACCCCAGGTACACCCAAAAATGTAGCCCGGCACACAGATTTCCTCAGCCACAATAATGTCATCCTGCCATTGACCACCCCGTCCGCCGTACTCTTTCGGTACCCTAATACCGATAAGATTCCGTTTCCCGGCTTCCATCATGAATTCTTTGGGATACTTGATCTTTTCAGCATCCATATCCAAGATGTACTCCCGGGGCAGTGATTTTATCAGATCCCGGGTCTCATCACGCAGCTTTAGCTGCTCAGGCGACATCAGATAATCAAACACCAAATCATCTCCCTCTCTTATTACTATTTGGTATTATTTTATCACATTTGTAATAAAGTGTGGTAAAAGAAAAGGTGTAGCCAAGGAAGTCAAACTTGGTTTCCGTGTGTTTCCCGCTGCGCCTGTCATCTTTGCAATACACTATTCGCGTTTATCTCCTGCAAAGCATGGTCTGACTTTTTCATCCTCCTTCCGGCACAGTCATTACTTCAGGACACACAAGCGCGGGGACGAAATATAAGGGAAAATATGTTAAACTATATAGTAGAATAAGTAATATAAACAATATTTTGGTTATCTTAATATTTATTAACAGGCTGTAGTTGAATTATCCAGGGGAGGAACCAAGATTATGGCTAATAAACCGGAGTTCGGGGATGACTCGCTCTGGCGCTGGGCAATCAAAAACTATTACTCCAGAATAGTCAACTACGTTTATTATTTAACTGAAGATTGGTTCCTAGCTGAAGATATTGCCCAAGACACCTTTGCCAAAGGAATTGAAAAATTCCATCAGCTTAAGGATCCAGATAAGTTTTTCCCTTGGTTAATGTCTATAGCTATTAATTCCGGCAGGAACCAGGTTAAATGGAATCAACGCACCATACCGGCATCGGATATGAATTTTTATATATCCAAGTTGCTCACTGAAGAATCCCCTGCGGAGTTATTTGAAAGACAAGAAATGGCAGCTATAGTGTTAAAGGCTATCCGCAAGCTATCCCATCAGGAACAACAGGTAACCATTATGCGTTATTATTTAGATATTAAGGACAAGGATATCGCATTTGCTTTGGGCGTAAGTACAGGGACTGTAAAAAAGCAACTTTTTCGAGCCCGTTCCAAGCTTTATAATGATCTTCAGCAATTGTTGGCCGAGGAAGGTGATCTTTAATGACCGATGATAAGCTTGATAAGCTTCTGAGCGATTCATTAAAAGCAGCAGAGCTTGAAATGAATACACCTGCCAGCGAACTTGAACAAATGATTGCCGAAAGAATAACAGCAAATAGGCGAATGAAAAAACAAAAGCAGCGCCGTGTGCTGCAAATTACAGCGGTCTCCATTTTACTGCTGGGCATATTCGGAGCGCTTCTCTTTCCGGAACCGGTTTATGCCTTAAAGAAACAACTATATCAAACCATACTCGATATAGGCAAAAGTATTAATATCAGCTTAAACAGTCATGCTGAGCAGCTTCAGATTCAAAACCAAATTACCTGTGAAGTCGCCGCTGTTCAGGAGGATACACTCTTTGAAATTTTAGTCCCCCGGTATATACCTCCTGGGTATACTCTTGAAAGTATCAAGAAAAATCCTGCAGACAATCAAACTAAGATTATCATGGCTTTTGTTAATAAAGAATCCACAGTTCTGTTTACCCAGACCAACGTTCCAGTTAATTACAGTGTTTCAGTAAATGTAGATACTCAGGAAGCTCAAGTTGAAAGTATAAATCTTGATAATTACGAAGGGAATCTCATATCTTATAGGGATGGATCAGCTAGCTTAATATGGATAACGGACGATAATATTATGTGTCAAATAGTGGGAGATATAAGTCCTGCCCAGGCTGTAGAAATGGCTAACTCTTTCTAATGTCAAAAGTAAATAGCAATAGGGATATTAAATGCTCCCTACTGCTATTTAAGTATTCTTACTGAATCATTATAGCATTTGAAACTGAAGTCTTGATATGATCGTTACTACCGGCTGTCCGTGCGGTATGTATTGCTTTACAGCGGTAAGAGTATCCCTTTGATACAGTGATAAAATCGGAACCGCTAACATAGAAACTGTCCCTATTTTTGTAAATACGGCTGGTTACATTCACCCAATCTGATCCATTCCAGCACTGCAGGAAAACCTCTACATCAAGATAGTCAACAGCTTCATAAGTAATTGTTTCCCCAGATATACTTACTTTCCTATTCGAGTTTTCGCCGATTGCGCAATTCCATTGTTTAATCAAGGAAGAACTTGTGCCAGCAGTTTCATGCAGGTTAATTTCAATTCCATTCTGCATATCAAGATAAGCTGTTCCTTCAGCCATTGGGGGAGGATCCATTTGTTTGTCGGCAGCCGCAACACAAGGTAAACAGGTCATGAAAACCAATAAAGACATCAGGGATACTAAAATACGAGCGCTTTTTTTCATGGATATACCACCTTTCACTTCAATCTGATTATAAGACCATTTGAACAGGAAAAAGGTTGGCAAAGATATTTTTAACTTTTTGTCAACCTTTTTGTATGGCTATTTGTCTAGTTGCTAGACACCAGTTAATGGTAGGGGGGTATAATGAAGGGAGGTGGCGCGTATGAGGGGCAGTAATTTAAGAAAAGTTTCTTAAACAATAAGGAGGAGGTATAAGTGAGAGACACTATCCAAAGAAACTTGCTGTCCTTTTGATAATGCTCGCAATGGCATTCAGCTTCAATGTTTCTGTTCTTGCAGCAGATACAAACTTTATTTATGGTGAAAAAAGCAACACCAAAGTATATGATAATCCACTAACTGTAGATCAGATCTTCACCGCATTTGAAATGCAACCACAACGTGCTTGTCTAGCTTATATCGTCAATTACTCTTTTACGAGTGCAGACATGTCTAGTCCTTTTTATATTTCTACCGGTAGAGTCCGTGTCAATTATGCACATACTGCAACAACTAATGGAACAGTAACGGCAAAACTTGTAAATTATAATAATGGTGCCGAATCCATGCCTATAACCATTTCTGGAACTGCTGGACAAGGGAAGACTACGACACTTAATTGGTACCAGGTTCCAACTGGAGACTGGAGACTAAGATTAGATTTAAGACCCACTGCACCATACAGCAATCCCTGGAGTGTGCGGGCGGATATTTATGATGGGTAATATTTGCTATCAGTTTCATATACAACGTCTTGAAAGTATTAGAGCTGCGAAAAGTCCAAAAGCTATTTTATGTCTTAGATGGAACTCCCTTTCAAGGGATATTCCAACAGCGAACTGCTTTGCACGCAAGCTACTTGTCTGCATCGGGTTGGTGCGGTACAATATGTGGCCTCAGACATATGGCCAAACAACTACTAAAGGATTGGCCAGAAACTCCAGCAAGCAGTTTCTGGTCAACTTACGCCGTTAATTTTGCCATAGACTAGAAGTAACAGGAAAGGAGACGATGCTTTTAATGAGATACCAGAGCTTTCAGTTTAATAGACATTATATAATGTTAAGCATAGTAATTATATCCTTGCTAACTATATCAGGTTGTACCAGCACCGTTGATGATAAATCTGGAGGTAAAAGTGAACCTGAAAAAGCCAACGGTATTGAACTTAACATACCTATTGAAAGTCAATCAGGACTTCTATTACATGCTGAAGATATTGAGGCTCTGCAAAATGAATTACTATCTATAGGTGCTACTGAAATAGAAGTAACTGTAGAATCTGAAGGCAAGACCGTACTGCTTAGCAGCCCGTCCGAGCTAAGTGAGGGAGAATATACGGGCTTACTTAAGATATATACCCAAGGAGATTATGATAAATTATCAAATAGCCTCGCTGCTGAGTCCAGCTATATATCTAAGTTGGAAGCCTGGGGTTTTGACGTGGATGTTAAGCCCTATTTACCCAAATCATCCTAAGTTCTGGCCTGAGCGGAAAGAGCTGACTAATCCCCATGCTTACTCAGCTTGGTATTATCGATAACCATAGAATTACTGCAATTGGGTCAACAATTATTAAGCCTTACCAGTTGGCGAGTGGTAGATATCGAAGATGTTATTGCTCAGGTAATTGGAGCAACGTTCGGTTTTTGGGTTTATTCATCCTACCAAAAAGGAAGGCATTTTCGGAAGCGCGGGGACGTTCTTTTTGCTTCCATAATATTTACTTCTAGATGATCTGAGCTAAAGCCAAAATAAGCAAAAAGAGGCTGACCCAAAAATCCGCAGAGAAAAAATCTTGCCTCACTTAAAGTTGACAACAACCCCGTCAGACTGTCAACAGGGTGATTGGGTAGGAGCACTAGGAGGAAAAACAAGGTAAAAGAACCGTCCGAGACCACTGAAAAATTATGGTGTCATTGCTATGAAAATACCTCTCACCTAAGCAGTAGCAGAAACTTTAGCAACCTTATTAGTGAACGGCAGCGAACATCGGTAGTGCCGGAACGGCTTTCCGATGAGAGGCTGAAGCCTCTCCTAAACCCAAGGAAGAGTTTTCGTTTACCGTGATGTGCGTAGCGCGTGCAAATTCCGAGGCGTAGCCGAAGAATCTTTACTGGTGCTTAGCAGGAAAGATCCTTCGGTCGTTCCTCCCTAAAGATGACATTAAAAAAGGGCATTTTTTCAGTGGTTTCGAACCGTCCTCATGCCTCCATTTGTAATAAAGTGTGGTAAAAGAAATGCAAACTTGAATAGAAAGCTAATCTAGTCCAGTTTAAAATCCATGCTGAAGAGCTGCTCATCAGCACATTCCATCACATTACTCTGCCCCAACCAGGTCAGAGTCAGAGTTCCCCGGCCGGGAAGTGTCCAAATGGTTTGCTGAAGAGAAACCGAGTGTTGGTATGAAAAGCGGGCTGGGTTAGCCAGGCGGGCCCTGCTCAATCCTTGGATAGTATCAGCCAGGCAGGCAGAGCCGGTCACATTCACTAGCAGGTTCTGGTTGTTCAGATGGCCAAAGACTTCATCAGCTACTAACGCCATGCGTACTGCCAAAAACAAAGACTGGCAGTTTTCCTGATGATGAGCCTGGGCCTGACGCAGCATTTGATTTTGATGCGAGCTGCGACTTCTGCCGCGAATATGAGGAGTGCGCGGCGAAAAGATAATATCGCCCTCATAATAGGGCTTGATGTCCAGAACCGGAGTACCATTGAGCGCATCCAGGCGCTGCACGTAGAGCCGACCGTTGTCCACTTTGATGAGTTTGGTCAATGATAAGGCAATGGGGTTAGGTCGCCCCGGCGATCTAATGGCAAAAACACCGTATTCAGGCAACTGAGGGTTGTTTCGGGGATGCGCGATCAATCTATCCCGCACCGCCTGATGAAACCAGGACTGTATCCATAGATGGGAGTTATCTTCCAAACGCAGCAAGGCTGGCTGGTATTGAGGTAAAACCTCAATCTCGGCCGCTACCCCGCCAGGCGGCATATCCTTGACATCCGTCACCGGCGAAACCACATAACCAATCGGGTTAAGACTAATTGCCTCCATGAGGTCTCCCCCTCCCCAATACGCATTACTGTTACTATCTTATTATATCTTCGTCATTTATAATAGCCCAATTTCGTCATCAGTGACATCAGTTATCTACGGCTACATCACAGTATACTGACAAAAAAGTGGATGCAAGCTATGCTGATCGTAGCGATTTTGCTAACATGATAAATAAAGGTAGATTTAGGGTTCATGTCAGATGTATTACAGGTACGATTGCGATGGTAGCAATGAGCCTGAATTACATCTGATTTTTTGTAGGGTGATGAGAAATCCAAGTATGAACCAACGTTATTGATCCCTTAAGGAAAGGCGCATCACCGACATTCCGCTCTGCGGCAACGCCTGGAAAGCGTATACATCAAATAAGCAATGGAGGTTTTGCTATGTTGCAAATAGTTGCCTTTTTCATTCTGACCCTTTTGGCGGCTGTTGCTCTTGCCCAGGGAGTGTTCCTGGTGGCTTATTGTGTCTTTGCCCGCCTTAGGAAAAAGACGTATTCAAAACAGATTGTTTGGTTGAGAAAAACGGCGCTATTCTTCGCTGTTGTGGTGATCTTGAATACGGGGTTGATCATTTTTTCACAGCTCACCGCTTATACGCCCAGCATCGTTGACGAAAACGGTGATACACCGGAAAACAGCATTGCAGAACTTAGAGAAATTGAATTGAACGGCAGGAAGCAATGGATAAGCCTGCGAGGTTGGGACAAAACTGCGCCTGTGCTGCTCTTTTTGGCGGGTGGCCCGGGCGGTACGCAGATGGCAGCAGTGCGGCATGAGTTGGCGGAATTGGAGAAGCATTTTGTGGTGGTCAACTGGGATCAACCTGGCTCCGGAAAGTCCTATTATGCGACCAATACGCAAAAGTTAACCGTCCCAACCTATATTGAGGATGGTCACGCTCTTACGGAATACCTGAAGGAACGCTTCTCCCAGGAGAAAATCTACCTGATTGGGGAATCATGGGGCAGTGCCTTAGGGATTTTCTTGGTTCATGAATACCCGGAATCCTATCATGCCTTGATTGGAACTGGGCAAATGGTTGATTTCGTGGAGACGGAACGTATGGATTACGCCAAAGCCATGGAAATCGCTAAAAACAACGGTGACACCGCTCTCATAGAAAAACTTACCGCAAACGGCGAGCCGCCCTATTATGGCAAGGATGTCACATGGAAAAGCGCAGTGTACCTCAACTACCTGAATAGCTATATGGCCAGCAATCCCGGCATCCGCAACCCCGGTTACAACACCTTGCGGGACATCGGTTCTTCGGAATATGGGCTGATGGATAAAATCAACTTCATTCGAGGTATTATCAATACCTTTGGTCATGTTTACCAGCAGCTTTATGACATCGACATGAGAACGGACTATACCAATCTGAATGTCCCCATCTACTTCTTCTTAGGACGATACGATATCAACGCACCTACGGTGCTGGTCGAGGAATACGAGCAGGTACTCAACGCACCAGACAAAGGGATCGTATGGTTTGAATACTCCGGACATAATCCGTGGATCAATGAACGGGATAAATTTGTAGAGGAGGCCGTATCATGCTTTTTGGGAATCAAGACGCCCAAACAAGATGGATAAAAAATGTGAGCTCCATCATTATTCTGTCGTTAGTGATGGCAATCGTTTTATCAGTTTCGGCCTGTAATCCGGCCAAGGGCAGCATTGTGATTCTGGAGAATCCAAATGGAATAGGATTCACCATGGATTTCAAGAAGTGGAGCGCAAAAAACAAGTGTGAATTATCCCTGAGAAGCGGTGATGTGCTGCAGATCGAAGTTGTTCGTGAAGAAGGAGAAGTTGCTCTTACGGTCAGTGGTAAAAAAGGCAGCCAACCCTATACTGGTAACCACTTGGAGACCGGTGTTTTCACTATAACCGTTTCTGAAACAGATGTATATCTGGTACAAATCACCGGAAAAAATGCAACCGGAAAGGTTACGGTGAAAAATGTGGGAAGAGGGGCTAAATAGATGGTTCAGCCAGCCTCTAGAGAACCGTAGGTAATTTATATATCCAGTAAAGAAAATTGTAAAACAATTGCAGGATGAGATACTTTTGGGTAGAATCGGATGTGATTGCAAATTCAGGGTTATCTCTTCCATACTGTTTTACTCTCATTGAATGAAAAGGAGGTTGATAGATAGTGAAGCGAGGATTTAAGAAGCTAGGCTATGTACAGACCGACAAAAGATACTCTTCAGTTTTTGATGCCAATATACTTGAGCGGTGATTATGAGAGCTCAGCGGATTTTGCATTAGTTCTTGATTATGATGATAACGCAGGATATTATGTTCCCCGAACTTTACTCAACCTCGACGTTGCCTATAACAATGCCAGACTGATCGCCAAACCTGAAGAAACATGGTTGAACCCGAAGAAGATTGACGCCATTTCAACTTCCCTGGAGGAGGAATTGGGAGAAGTATAATAACACGGATCAGTTGTCACCTCAACCATAGGAAATAGTGAACCCGCGCGGATGACGCGGGTTTTTCATTCCCCCGTTCTCTGGGTTGGTAAAGTAGGGCCATTATTGGCTGCGCCCCGATTCCTCCTGAATCCTGAACAAACCACCCTCATTGACATCATTGACATTCGGCCCGACCTGATGTTATCATAGAAAAGCTGCGGGGCGTAGCGCAGCTTGGTAGCGCGCTTGATTTGGGATCAAGAAGTCGCAGGTTCAAATCCTGTCGCCCCGACCATGAAGAATAGTTAAACCCGCGCGAGTGGCGCGGGTTTTGTGTTTTTCTGTGGTTTAGGCGGGCAGACCTTTTTACCAGTTGGCAGTCAGCTTTTAGCTGCACCTTTTATTCCGCATACAGTTTCTCGATGGTTTCCGCCCAATTCGCTTTAATAACCTTGGCTTTGGTCTTCAGAGTGGGAGTTATCTCATCACGTTCCAGTAAGAACTGACGGGGCAGGATAGCCCACTTTTTAATGGCTTCATGGGACTCCAGGAATTGGTTGTACTCCTCGATCTCCGCGGCGATCATCTCCTGCAGGACTGGATTACTGATAAAGTCTTCCCCTACCTCGATGCAAGTTAGGTCAGCACCTTCGCCCTGGAAGACTACTTTACTCTCATCGAAGCTGATATCGTTTTCCTTAAAATACTGAACAAACCAGGCAAACTTGGGTACCACCAAAGCAGTCACATATTTGCGGTCATCACCGTTCACAAAGATCTGCTCAATATAGCGGCTGGTGGAATAGGGGCTCTCTACTTTGGCCCGGGGCACTTTCTTACCGGTATCCAAAACCATAATGGCTTTCTTGCGATCTACTATTTTGTAGTAGCCATATTCGTCGACCTCAACTATATCCCCGGTCTTAAAATAACCATCCTCAGTAAACGCTTCTCTAGTTTCTTCCGGCTTATTGAAGTATTTAAGGAAAAGATTCTCGGCCCGCACCTGTAATTCCCCGTCTTCCGCAATCCGGGTATCTACCCCGGCAGCCACTTTGCCGACGGAGCCAGGCTTAATGGAGCGCAGATCATTATAGATGATGGAGTTGCAGGTCTCAGTAAGTCCATACCCTTCGTTGATCCTGATGCCCATAGCCAGAAAAGCTTTGCACAAATCAGACGACAAAGCCGCTGAAGCAGAATAAGCTACGCGGAATCTGGAACCTAACATACCGCGAATCATGCTGAACAGGTTTTTGTCCACCTCCAGGTACTTTGCTTTCAGATCTTCCGGCAGCCCTGCGGTCATGTCCACATCAAAGCCCATATTAACACTGCCGTTTTCTTGAGTACGGGCATCGATCACCTGCATGCCTATTCCCATAGCTTTTTCAAACATCTGCCGCCCCTGTTCCGTCTTGCAGGCCATATCCCTTAGGGTCATATAGATGCGCTCATAAATACGAGGGACAGACATAAAATAGGTGGGCTGAAATACTTGGATATCTTGGATAACAGTGGAGGCCTTTTGCGCATAGGCTATAGTGCCCCCGTACATCATTATCATCATTTCCCCCATTTGTCTCTCGTAGGTATGAGAAAGAGGCAGGAAACATAGATTCACATCGTTTTCGTCAAAAGAATAACCGCTAATAGCGATGTTATAGTCATCCCGATAGTTAGCGGCCATTATACTGCGATGCGTATGCAAGGCTCCCTTTGACTGACCGGTGGTTCCCGATGTGTAAACAATGGTGGCCCAATCCCATGGTTGTACAGAATGCCAGCGTTCTTCATAGGCAGTAGGATTCTGAGCTAAGTAGACAGCCCCTTTCTTGAACATGTCATCAATGCTGATCAACAGAGGATGATCCCCCTCATAGTCTGAATCCATAACAATGATTTTTTCCAGAGTGGGCAGATTATTGACGCTGTTCAATACTCTCTGCAAAATATCGGCATCCTTTACGAAAATCGCCCGACAGCCTGAATCATTGATTATGTAAGTGAGTTCATGCTCCGAAGATGTGGGGTAAATGGTCACCGTCACACCTCCGGCATTAAGTATGGCCATATCAGCCCACATCCATTGCGGGCAATTGGGGGCCATTATAGCAATCCGATCGCTTTTTTCAATGCCCATTTTCAACAGTGCTCCACACAGATCTTTGACCTTGTATCCTACCTGGGTATAAGTCAAAGACTCGGTAGTATCAGGCCCAGTTCTCCACCACTGGAAGCGATTCTGCCCACCCCGTCTAATCGCACCATTAAACAATTGGGTGATAGTTTCACATGTCACCACATCTCTCCCCATTAAGCAACCTTCCTTTCCATGTTGAATAGAGCAGACCGACCGTCCGGTTTGGTCATATTATAACAATCTTCATGACAATCAGCAATTATTATAGCGTTGTGACATATGGGGCATTTTCTTGTACGATTATGGTTAGAGATAATATGCATAGGGGGGAAAACTTGGTGAGCAAAGATGCCAAAGCACATATCATCGAGGCCGCCAAGCGGGTCATCGCTCGGAATGGGGTTCACAACGCCAGTATACAGAGTATTGTGGAAGAAGCTGGCATAAGCAAAGGCGCGCTCTATCACTACTACAAAAACAAAGACGCACTTTTATACGATATCATGGATCAGTCTCTTAAAGTATCTACTGACATAGCCAATAAGGCTAAAAGTGGTCAATACACCAGCGAAGAACTGCAAGAAATTTTAGTGGATGGTATCATAGAGCGTTTTGCCAAGAAAGATGACAACCGTATTCAATACTATTTGTCTCAGGAAGCTATGCAGGGAAATGGCGAACTTCATGCTCGGTTTAAGGAAAAGTATAATGGCTGGATAGATCGAGTGGAGGAAATAATGACCGGTGTTTATAGCCTGCCACCCTCCAAAATAAACCGGGCTATCGCTGCTTCTCTGATAGCCATGGTAGATGGACAGGTTTTGCAGATCCTGTTGGAGGCTGAAATTGTGCCAATGGAAGAATATCGGGAGTTTTGGCGCCGTCTATTAGAAGTAGGTTTGCCCGCTTTTCTGAATCATCTGGCAGAATCAGAATTGAGTGGGTAAGGCCAATAGCTGCTCTCCAGCATAGATATCCTGCCTTACCTGATGTAAAATATAGTACCCGCAGGTCGCGCGGGTACTATGTGCTATTTCTTGCGAACTGGGATCCAGACTTCACTGTAGGCATAATCTTGCCTGTGCTCATCCATTTTTGTAAAAGAAAAGGTGGGGGCATTGATCACTTCGTAATTAGAAGAAGGCAGCCATTCTGCATATATTTGGGCCATGGTTTGTTGTAATGTAGCAGGGAAGGGGCCTTCATTGGGAAATATCGCCCATGCATGCGCTTCCACCGGCACCTTTTCTAGCAGAGCACTTATTTGATCTTCAGTGGTCAGTACGCCTATCAAGTGAGTTAAATAGCCTTCTTCTCTTAAGAAATTAGCATCTGCATCATAGGAAGCATTGACAATTTCGTAGGGCTCTATATTTTGCAGGGCATGCATTTCTTTTCTCTGTTCTTCCGTTATGCTTTCGGCCAGCTTAACTATCTCGTTATTCACACCTTCAAACTGCATAGGAACACGTTTACTCACGCCGACTAGATTGAACGCTGGTTTGTCCTCAATTCTGAACTCCATAATATTTCCTCCCTTGACGGTTATTATAAATGAAAGCTTGGGAAACGATTTACTTATGCCTTTTTTCCTTACCTCTGAGGGTAAAAACCCACTCCATTTCTTAAATGCTCGGGTAAAGCCGTCCATGGACTGATAGCCATACTTAAAAGCGATGTCCGTTACCTTGTCTCCATTCAATAGATCCTTGTTGGCCTCCGACAATCTTCGGTTTTTGATATATTCGCTAAGGGTCAACCCGGAAAGATAATAAAATACTTTCCCGCAATGATAGCCAGAAACCCCAGTATTTTCAGCGATCATATCCATTGACAAATCATCGGTCAAGTGCTCTTCAATATAATCGATCACATTATTCAGTTCATTGAGCACTACTCCCCCTCCTTTCTGTTTACATCATACCCAGGCTGCTATTAATGATGCTCGACTTGTTAACACCAAAAATATCGGATGCAAAAATCCATTGGCAGGCGGAGGGCAATTCCAAAGAAGTGTTATTAGAGCAGGGCCGACGCCTTTATGGAGCAGTTTAATCGACTCGCGCAGATAATTCCTGGAATAGCTCATGGGTAGATACCGGATCACCGGAATTGATAATAATCGGCTTTCCTTCTGACTGGAAGGTGATGTGAATGAAAGGGGGCTTGGTATTACGCAGAAACAGTAGAACCGAACTGCCGTTGTCCAATTGAAAGTGTCCCTTGTTGATCGGGCCCAGGCTAATGCCATTGGTGCGCAGGCTGATTTCCGGCAGCTCTTCTAACAACTGCACCTGTTCTATATCAACATACTTAAAACTGGTGCCATATGCACCGCTGATCGTTACTTGACCGGACTGCAACTCAATCCCCGCCGGAAGAGCATTCCAGGTAACCAGTACTCCTACTACTGCCGCTATTACTAAGGCCAGCCATTGGGTGACGCGTCTTTGCCGGGAAGGCGGCCCCGGAGGATTGAAGCGTCGGCCTCGGATCAACATAACCACTATGACAACTACGAAAACTGCCCAGGAAATATCCTGAGCATAAGGAACTCCTGCTTTCCCCAGCAAGAATCCCGCCAGGATCACTGCCGCTAATCCAAACAGGTAGTTGCCCACAAACTTACCAATGCCCTTCTCTTTCATATAGGCCTTTTCCTCAGGGGAAGAAGTATTGTAACCGGAGATCAGCATTTCTCCGCCGAAAAATCGTATTATGATAGCCAGCACAGCCAGTCCCAAGACTATGAGGAGATTAATAAGTATCTCCATTTTATTACCTCCCTTAATACTACATGACGAACGCCATTTTCAAACTGGGTTCGGACACTTGGCGTTTTTTATCAGACCTATCTCCTATTATTATATATGCTGGGAAAGGAAGCAAAAAGAACACCCCCGCCCTTCCCTTCACCTTGCGAGAGCCCAACGGACATGAGAGACTCTTATAGAGTGGCCTGGAATATAAACCAGCCATCCTTGACCGAGAACTGGAATACACCACTATGTTTCTCCACAATATGTGCCATACTTTTGGTGCCATAGCCATGCCCCGGTTCTTTTGATACAGGTAATCCCTCCTGAAAGGTCAGTTCGCTCTGATAAGTGTTGCGGATGTCAATGCATAGCTTATTGTTCTTGGTATATACCCGCAACTTTATATAGCGTTCCTTGCTGTCGCGTATATTTTCACAGGCCTGTATGGCGTTTTCCAAAGCATTTGATAATAATGAGCAAAGCTCGGTATCGCTTAGGGTAAGCGAGTCAGGCAGCCTGGCTTCTACCGTCAACATGATATCCGATTGCTTCGCTTTGACCGCGTAAGCAGACAAAATCAGATTGACAGTTTCGTTTTCACAAAAGCGGGTAGGTGTGATGGCATCCATGTCTGACTGGGCAGTCGTTAAATACTTTTTGATTTCCTCTATATCACCCTGGTAGGCTAGAGCCTGTATAAGAGCCAAATGGTGGCGCATATCGTGCCGGTAGGCCGCGGCATTCTGCTGCAACTGCTGCAGCGAAGCAAATTCTGTTTGTGCCTTCTTAAACTGCGTATCCAGCATATCCCGTTCTCTTTGCATTATGGCCTGTTTTTGCGTTTCTTCATAGTAAAGAAGTATAAAAACAAAGTAAAATATTGAGACGAAAAAAGGCATGAACTGCAGAGCGGCCCGGGTTCCGCTATACATAAAATCAGTATAAACAAATGCGATATGGTCATATAGGTAGTAAAAAGCCGGCACAGCAGCAAACAGCAGGCAGGATTTAACCGAACGTTCCATCAGATGCTGAGCCGATTTAAGAACATATTTCTGCAGGAAATAGTACATCACAATAGCTGCTGCTATGAACCCAATATGGTTCATGGTTACGCTGTCAGAAACACTACCTGCGGCACTGCCAATCCAACGGGGAAACTGACAGCACAGGAAGGAGACAAACATACTGGCAAGAGAAATCAGCAGGGAGCGTTTTAAGTAAAGAAGGATGAAAGCAACTACCGGTAAATGAGACAGCAGGGGGTATACTTTGGTGGTAACAGCCATACCCCATGTCATTAAGCATATAACCTGCAAGGTAAAAAGAAGGATGACAAAACACCCGAAAACCAAATAGTTTTTCCGCGTGCGCCTCATCCCAGCCAAATCAACCGCAACCAATGCCCCAAACAGCAAAACAATAAAATAACGCAAGAATTCAATGGCTGTTTCCAGCATCCCTTATTCTGCCTCCATTTGATAATGCAGATACTGCTGCTTGATCTCCCGTGCCTTGCCCTGGGCAATAGGTATAGTGGATAGGGTCTGCAAGGTAATCTGATGTTTTTCAATAGTATCCACATACTGCATATTCACCAGATAGGAGCGGTGGGGTTTGCAAAAGCACCCATATTTCATAAGTTTATCGCCTACAGAGGAAAAGGATTCTGTACTTTCGATTACCTTGCCGGAGCGCAGATGATACAACACATTTCTGCCGATGACCTCAGCAAAAACCAAATTGGAAATAAGTATTTTTTGGATGCCCTCATGGCTCTTTACGATTAGTGCATCCTCATCCTTTTCCGCTTTTATCTGCTCTAACACTTCGTCCAGGGTAAAAAACAGTTTTTCTTTGGAGATGGGCTTTAGCACATAGTTGATAGCTTTTACTGAATAGCTCTCCAAAGCAAATTCGGTTGATGAAGTGAAGAAGATTATGGGCGCAGTTTTGTCAAAACTGCGGATCTCCTTGGCCACATCAATGCCACTAAAGCCCGGCATAATAATATCCAGATAATATATATCAAACCGTTTTCCTTTTTCCAAGGCGGAAAGCAAATCAAATCCGTTTGAAAAGACGGCATATTCGCAGCTAAAATTTCTTGATGTTCTATATAGGTTGATGAGCTTTACCATATTGGACAGTTCGTCAATACTGTCATCACAGAGCGCCAGCTGCAGCATAGGCATTCCTCCCCTATATTCCCATTATAAATTTAACATAAAAATATCCAAGAAATATGATTCATGTCGAAAAAAACATGTTTCATGCAGCGGGCAGTTCTTTGGGGAATTTCCTGCTAGCTTGAAGATGTGAACAAACTTCCTTAGGAGGAACAACATGATGAAAATGACTTACGAGCATCCATAAACATCCTCAGAGCGGTGAAAACCTTTGAATAAGGAGGAATTTCTTATGGTGTTAAATTTCATCGCCATCATCGCAATTGCTGCGGTCATCGTTATATGGATAATATCCACCCAGCGCAGACTAGTCGTGCTTGATGAGAATGTCAGCAACGCCATGAGCCAAATCGGAGTACAGCTATCCAGCCGTTTTGATGCCCTGTTGGCTCTTGTCGATCTTACCAGGGACTATGCCGTAGCTGAAAGTGAAGCCTTGATGGCAACTATCAAATCAAGGAGAAGGATGATTACGGCAAAATCCACCCCGGATGATGTGCTGCGCCAGGAAGGGCTTATTTCCGAAACCTTAGGCATGATAGCCCTGTTAACTGAGCAGTACCCCGAATTGAAGACAAATCGAACCTACATTAAAACCATGGACGCGGTGCAAACCTTTGAAAACATGATGCGTACCAGCCGTCTGATTTACAATGACAGCGTGACCAAACTCAACCGTGAAATTCGCATGTTCCCGGTCTTTCTCATTGCTGCATTGTTAGGTTTTAATCAAAGGGACTATCTGGAGGAGCGGGCTACCAGGGCAGATATGCCCAGCACGAAATGAGGTGCTTTAGGTGATTTACGCTTGCGAGGATTGCGGCTTTCTATTTTTCCGGGTAAATGAAGCCAGGGAATGCCCCTCCTGTGAAAAAACTAATATTCGTTTAGCGAACCCAGAAGAAATCCAAAGACTGCAAAAACTTCTGGAAGAAAGAGATAAAGCTTTATCAAAGGAGGAATAGCACTATGAAAAGATTACTAAGTATCATTCTTACTTTAAGCATGCTCTTTACCCTCCTGCCGGGAAGGGTACTGGCAGAAGAATCGTACAGCAATATTTCTGCATCTCAAGAAATCATTGCATTCTTACCCCTTACAGAAACAGAACGAACCGTTACTCCGGGCACAACCCTTGAGGATTTAGAGCTGCCCGAAACCCTGACTGCTACGGTACGGATAAACCTTGAAACCGTGGCAGGCAGCATATACGGCTCTGAATATGAAGAAACCACTGTCGCTATTCCGGTGACCTGGACTTCCCAGCCGGGATATGACATGAATACTGAGGGCGTTTATGTATTTACGCCGGTAATTGAAGGCTATACAGTCAGTGCCCCGCTGCCGTAGATAACCGTGACGGTGCAGGCTGTGATGATGCTTCAAGCTTTCAGCCTTATGTCTAGTGACAATGTGGCCCAAATCGTTGAAACTGGCTACCCCTGCCCCACCGTACAGGATGCGGTGTATGCGGTTGCAGATGGGCAGACTATTCAGTTGCTGAAAAACATCACCATTAGTGGACCTGACTCTATAGAAATAAAAGACGATAAAAGCTTCACCCTCGACCTGAACGGTTACGTCATAAGTAAATCTTCTTTAGGTACAGCTATTTCCCACTCTGGAAGCGGCACGTTGACGATTACAGACAGCAGCAGCGAGAAAAGTGGCAAAATTACGGCTGATAAAAGCGCAATTGTGTTTGTAGAAGCAGGCTGCAGCGGAAGACTTGTTGTTACTGGTGGCACAGTGAATAGCACCGGTGACGGCCGGTCAGCAATATACAATGATTCGGGATCTGCTGAGGTAATTATTGCAGGAGGTGCAGTGACAGGCGCAAATGTTGCAATAGACAATCACTCAACCGGCAGCGTAAGTGTTTCGGGTGGTTC